>Ga0209070_100162_pt1 | contig 85862 bp, 81 predicted proteins | sample SynthPrep_5_END__FD_187205 | JGI IMG/M metagenome (GOLD analysis project Ga0209070, IMG submission 187205) | Synthetic microbial communities from Ohio, USA - SynthPrep_5_END_DS10_MetaG (SPAdes) (version 2) | ecosystem: Engineered > Bioreactor > Aerobic > Activated sludge | place: USA: Ohio... | reverse complement strand
GCTAGGCAGAATCGGGATTTTATCTGTGGCGTGCTGAAAATTTTGCTGAAGTACACGCCAAGGACGCTTGGATATCAGCGTTCACGCTGGAGTACAGAGTTGTTTGCGCTGTTACTGAACAAGTTATGCAACATTCAGATCCACAGTTCAACAATCAGACGCTGGTTGCCCAAAGCAGGAATTGTCTGGCGGCGAGCTGCGCCGACTCTTTATATCCAAGACCCGGATAAAGAGGAGAAACTGGCGGCTATCCGGGAGGCGCTGGCAGATAACAGTATTGACCACCCGGTGTTTTACCAGGATGAAGTGGACATCCATCTAAATCCTAAAATCGGTGCAGATTGGGGGCACCGTGGCGAGCAGCGTAAAGTGGCAACACCAGGACAGAACAAGAAACATTATCTGGCGGGAGCATTACACGGCCAGACTGGGCAAATCGTTTATGTAGGTGGCGAGCGTAAGACCAGTGACTTATTTATTGAATTACTGGAGAAACTTAAAGGCCAATATCGTCGGGCTAAAAGCATTCGGTTAATCGTGGATAATTACATCATCCACAAGAGCAAAAAAACGCAGAAGTGGCTGAGTGAGAAGTAAGCGTAACGCCAACCACACATTCCAATCCTAACTGATCAACCTTACCCTGTCTGCCATTATCAACTACCAGGGTAATCATCATGCACCGCACCAAAGAACAATGGCTGGCCTTGTTTGCCGAGCAAGCCCAAAGTGGTCTCACCCAAACTGAATTTGCAAAACGTCAGGGCATCATTCCTACATATTTTAGTTATCGCAAGCGTCAGTTGCTGGCGTTTCAGGATGATGACGGTGGCTTTGTTGAGCTGACGCCACAGGGTTTGCAGCTGAATCAATCTATTTTGCTACGTAAGCGCGATGTGGAATTGCAGTTTCCAGCCGGTACCGATGCGCTGTGGTTAGCGGCCTTGCTAAGAGCGCTCTGACCATGAAAATGTTCCTCGATGTGCCCAAGGTCTATTTGCATAAACAGCCGGTCGATTTTCGTAAATCCATTAATGGCTTATCGTTGCTGGTCGAGCAAGAGATGCAGCTCTCGCCTTTTAGTGGCGCACTGTTTGTATTCTGCAATCAGCAGCGTACCCGGTTAAAAGTGCTGTACTGGGATAGCACCGGCTTTTGCCTGTGGTACAAAAGGCTTGAAAAAGACAAGTTCCGCTGGCCACGGCAGATGCCAGGCAAAATCCTGTCTATTAGCGAGCAGCAATGGCATTGGCTGTTGCAAGGTGTCGATATCCAAAAAATCACCGCCCATCAGCCACTGCATTACCAGAGTGTGGGTTGATATGACGATCGGCTATAAATCCTTATGATCGCATCCAAAACAATCTAAATCTTACCAAGCACTTAGCTAAATTGGCCGTTATAATGGCGGCCATGAAAAAGATACCAGACACCTTACCTGATGACGTTGCACTGCTCAAGAAAATGCTGCTTGAGCAGACTGCGCTGCTTGCTAAGCATGAGAAAAAACTCACGCAGAAAGATAAACGCATCGCCAAATTAGAGCGGGTTAACCAGCAGTTGTCGGACAAGTTGCAGCAGTTGCTGGAGCGTTACAACCTGAAGAAGTACCAGAAATTCAGCCCCAGCAGTGAAACCTATGAAGGTGAAGGCGAAGTGTTAAATGAGGCCGAACAGCTTATTGAAGACGAGTCAGTAGCGACAGAGCCAGATAATCAGACGACCGAGAGCGCTGAGAAACCCGCCGCTAAGCCACGCCGACCAAGGATTGCCCCTGAGCTGCCGCGCGTTGACGTTATCCATGACATTGACGATAAAACCTGTGCCTGCTGCGGCCATGCGCTGCATCAAATGGGCGAAGAAGTCAGTGAGCAAATCGAGTTCGTGCCAGCACAAATCCGGGTGCTTAGAAACGTGCGGCTCAAATACAGCTGCCGGCAGTGTGAGACCACGGGCACCAAGGTCGACATTAAAATTGCCGATGTGCCACCGGCGGTTATCCCTAAGAGCATGGCCACGCCGAGTCTGCTTGCCCAAATCATCAGCAGCAAAATGCACTATGGCTTACCGCTTTATCGTCAGGAGCAGTTGTTTAATCAGGCCGGTATTGAGCTTAGCCGTCAAACGATGAGCCGCTGGCTGATAAGCTGTGCAGAGAAACTGAAACCGCTACTGGCGTTAATGAAAGCCGAGTTTCTGAAACAGCCGGTGCTGTGGGCAGATGAAACCACAGTTAATGTATTAGACGTTGAAAAAAGCACCTGTTATATGTGGGTATATGGCTGTGGCTTAGAGCAAAGTACTGGCCCCAAGCTGGTGCTGTTTAATTATCAGGATAGTCGCAGCAGCATACATCCCACCGACTTCCTGACGGGATTTACCGGCTATCTGCAGGTTGATGGTTATGCCGGATATGAGAAAACCCACGCAACCTTAGTCGGCTGCTGGGCGCATGCCAGACGTAAGTTCGTCGAAGCCCAAAAAGCGCAGGGCAAAGGCAAAACGGGTAAGGCCGATGTGGCCCTTAACCATATCCAGAAACTCTATGCGCTGGAGAGTAAATTAAAAACTGCGCCGCCTGATAAGAAATATGATGCCAGGCAAACGTTAGCCAAGCCGTTGCTCGCGCAATTCAAAAGCTGGTTGGATAAATCAAGCGAGAGTGTCACGAAAGAAGGTTTACTGGGAGCGGCTATCACGTATAGCCTGAATCAGTGGCCCAAGCTTGTCCGCTATCTGGATGATGGTAGACTTAATATTGACAACAACCGTGCTGAGCGCGCCGTCAAACCGTTTGTGATTGGTCGCAAGGCGTGGTTGTTCGCTAATACCAAGACGGGAGCACAAGCCAGTGCGGCACTGTACAGCCTGGTCGAGACCTCAAAAATCAACGGACTGGAGCCGTATGATTACCTATGCCGCTTATTAACCGAGCTACCCGAAGCGAATACCCAAGAGAAACTACAGCAACTCCTGCCTTACTGATCACCAGCCACACCGCAAGGTGTGGTTGGCGTTACGCTTACAGTGAGAACCCAAAGTTCAAGTTACTGTTCTTGCCGGTTTATAGCCCATGGCATAACAAAATTGAAAAACTGTGGCATGCACTGCACGAGACGATAACCCGGAATCATCAGTGCAAAAACATGGATGATTTACTGGAGCAGGTTTACTACTTTATGGACACTGCCGCACCGTTTCCGGGCGGCAAGCATGGATTGAAGCAGGTGTATCACAATTAGGATCAGCTATTTAGCTATTTAAAAACTCAAAATACTCATCAGGCACACCACAAAAAATAACGTCTTTTGCAGATATCACTGTAAACCTGATATCTAACCCCTGCTGTATTAATTTGTTATACATTGGTGCTATGTAGAACTCGCCACCTTGCATCTGCGTAACATCTTGTTGCACGTCTTGTTCAAAAATCGTGTTAAAGCTTTCGGCCGTTCTAAAGTAGTAAAGACCGGTACAGCAATATTGCGATATTTCCTGTTTTTCCGCTGTAAGCGATACTTTAGTGCTACCTTCAGCCACGGGTAAAACGTTACTCCAGTTTTTACCTTCGCCAATAAAGGTTTCTAAGTAACCGTCTACCTCGTCTTTGTTGAAGGTGACAGGGTAAACAAAGCCGGGCCTGAAGGTATCAATATTAAAAATCGTAATCGGCGTTTCAGCTGCTACCTTTGCAGCTTTTAAACCTAAATATACAGTTTCCGCCTGACCGCGCGTAGGTGCATCAAGAGTAACCACTTCAAAACGCTTAATGCCCATCTGTTGGCACTTATCTTCTACAAAGGCCCTTGTTTGGTTAACGTCGAGCGCAATAAATAAAAAAGCTTCTGTATCAAAATACTTCTCAAAGCTAAGAACTGAATGCTCAAAAAGGGTTTTACCTTTTGCTTCAAGCATATATTTAGGCAACTCGAAACCGGCCTTTTTAAAGCGGCTGGACAAGCCAGCCATTGGTATTACTATCATTTAGTTAACTCACATAACTGTTGGTATAACCGCTCAGCATTTAACAACATGGCTACCTGCCTGTCTGGCCTGTCGGAATGCAGTGGCAACATCGAAATAAATAGTTGAACGTTAATTGCCAAAATCTCAACTTTATTAAAAACGCCATTTTCAAAGAATACTTTGTCAAAAATATTACTTAGGCGTTGTAAACGTTCTTGTTCAAAAAACGATATTTTGCTGCCGTCAACTGTATACCGGCCTGCGATGATAAAGTCGTAACAACCAACCACAGAATGATAAAACTTTGCCACATCGTAGCGCATGTCACCATACACGGTTACATTACCTGAGCTATCAACACCGCGTGGATCTATCAGCTTCAGGGCCTGTGTCCGGCTGTCAAATAGAATGTTACTGAAACAGTAATCACCATGAACAATACCAACATGCGCGGAAGCTACCGGCGAAATATACTTTGCTGAATCGATAGCCATTGAACTGATTTTTTCAGCATCATTAAAGCCAATCGGCGCTATCTGTTTAAAAAAATCAGCGCTTTTAAGCTTCTGTATTCTCTCTAGCGTTTTAGGTAGATAAATGTCGTTGGCTTTAGCCAGGTTAAACTGTTCGGGCTGGTAGCACGCAAACTGCACAGTTATACCGTAAGCCGCAGAGAATATATGGTGCCAATAAGCATCTGATAACCGGCCAAACACCAATAAGTCGCTTAGTGGCAGTAAATACAGATATTCAAGGGCGTAAGATGCTTTATCGCCATCTTCTGCATAATCTGCCAGCAACGCGGGTATGTGCATCGCCAGCTCTAGGGGTAAGCGTTTAAACCAGTTAGATTCAGCCAGCATCTTAGTTTTATCCTGGCTGGCTTTTATCACTTTTCGCGGTTCAATTTTAAGATCGTTAAACACCCGCTGGGTTGTCATTAACGACCGGCTGCGGAAAAAGCTATTTAAATGGCCGAAATCCAGCCATACACCATCGCTTACTTCAGCAACTTTTTGCTTTTTGTTGTAGTGCTCTAAGCCGCCGATAAAGTCACCTTTGTTATGCAAAATACCTTGCATAAACAGTTGTGGCTTGCTGAAACTAAATAACCCGGACAGCACTAGTTGCTCGTCTTCAACAAATTCATTGGTATAGTGATGCACCGCAGCGCCATTAAGCCCAACCTTAGCACGGCTGTATGCGCCAACGTTTTTATGCGTCGTTACAAAGTCGCTGTTTGCAAAGGCAGTGCCTATAAACAATGTATCGCCGTGCAAAATGGTAAGCGATGTAAAAGGCTCACCGGTTGCAGACCAGCAATACAGCACTGAGTTGCCCAATGTTAAGCCATCAGGCACAACTATTAAGCGAATATTAAGTTCGGCTAAACGTAAGGTATCAAAGGCTGAAACCTTAAAAGACTCAGGTACCGACAAATATATCGGCTGGTTTAACGGCTTTAAAAATTCAACTTGATGCTCATACAAGCGTTTATTGCCAATAGGCAAAAATGCAGGCGGCAACCTGCCGACTTCGAAAGCTAAATCTTGTTCTACGTAAGCTGCAGAGCTAATTAATAACATTAATAAATACCTAAAATTAACCTGGTCAGTATAAGCTTTTTATATACTGCCGCACGGGATCATTTGGGTCTCTTTCAACCCTCTTGAGCCCATAAGAGTTTGAACTGTTTTTTTGTAGTAATCGATCAACCACTTCTGGAGTGGCATTCCAGTCGAAATGAATTAAGCTAGTGGGTAAGTTTCCTGTCAAAAAATAATTTATTGTGGGGAATATATACTCTTCAGCAGGATAATTATCAACGTTAACTTTGTTTCCAAAGGGGAAAATTTGGGGAGACGTTTCAAGCAGGTTGATTAAGAAAAGCACAACCTTAGCACTGTAGATCGCCCCCTCTAAAAGTTGCTTTTTAAGAGAAAGCCTATTTAAGTATAGATAGATCATAAGATCGCGCTGATTAAGAAAAAAATCTATCGTAGGCCATGATTCAGTTCTATTTTTAAGCGGATTGGCATTTTCAGACTGGTCTAAATAATTCGAATTTTTATCATCCTTGAATAGTTCGTTGGGAATAGGCTTTACAAAAAGACAGTTAGAGGCTAGAAATACCACATTGTCAAAATTAAAACCTAAACCTTTAAAACTTTTAATTGCTTCAAGGTGCCCCCTGCCAATGTCGAAGGTATATTTTCTTTTATCTTCACTTGAAAAATAGAAAAGAACATTAGATTCACCAGAATACTTTTCGAATATAGTACTGAAGCGAGGATCGCTCTTTAAAGATGGAGAAACATTAATTACCACTGCGAAATTTAAACCGCAATAGCGAGCGATATTCAAGATCATACAATCTATGATGTCTGGAGCATCATGAAATAAAATACTGAATAAAACATCAAAACTTTTAGCCATAATCCCTCTGAATATTTACTTAACTCTTGCATCTTCTTTAAGAATATTGACTATCTCATCGTATGAGTATTTCACGAACTCTGCAGGGCGAATAGCTTTATCATCGACATAAAAACCTTCTAAACCACACCATGGTTTCCCTGTGTATATTTCATCATAGGGAATTTCATTTTCATCAAGCCATCTTATTATAATTGGTAAAGTATTTGCGTTAATCTTGCCAACGTTACCTTCATAGGTTCTCATGTTTCTGGATGTATTAATCACAATTGAAAAACCAATGCTCTTATAATGTCTCAATTTTTCAAGAACGCTTTCATTAACAATCGCAGTTGAGTAATCGCCCGAAACGTTAAAACTTAGCGTATCATCCAGATCCATTATCAATCTTTTCATTATTTCTCCAAATATTTCAAAACTTTATCTAGTCCCAATTTTTTATAATCAGAAAAAATAATTTTGAAATAAGAATTAGGCAAAGGCGAAAACCCATTAATAACTGACTTAATAGCTATATTCACATGGCCAATATAAGGTTCCAACCTTAGCGTGTCTTTCTGTAACTTACAGCTTATATCTGCTTCATCAAAATCAAAAATATCAAGAAGTGGTATTAAAACCCTAGGCCTTCCTATAAGAATCTGGTCACCAACGCCAAAACCCCAGTTTCTAAAGATCCAACCGCCGTGATCTTCAGTGACAAAATTATTATCAGAAATATCTTTAAGCATATTATCAAATTCAATGCTTGTGAATTCTATGTCCGGTCTCACTTTAAAAACTATATCGTACTTATTGAAAAACTTCTTACCAAGTCTTTTTACCCAAACAGAATTGTGATAGTACATTTTTTCAGCATTACTCAACTTGGAAAACGCTGCAAGTGATTCGTCATCTATATTGATGTAGCATTCACTGCAAAAATCAAAATATTCTTCAATTTCACTATGACTCAAGTCAGAAATATAGTTAGACCTTTCATCATCAAAAAACTTCACAAAATCATCATCAAAAACATGCCCATGATTTTTCATGTGCATTAAGGCTTCACTAGTAAAATACCTGTGAATTTGCGCTTTTTTAATTGCAGTGCCGCCCTTCTTCTTCCATGAGCTGAAAAGCAAATCAACTTCATAGCCGTCAAGCGCCTTTTTAAGATTATTTACTATAGTAAGCTCAGATCTGACCTGGCCTGTTACAAAGAGAGCAACACGAGGTTTATTGATATTAAAATTAACTTCAGAATTATTTTGAGTAGAATGCAAGAGGTCACAGACGTTTGCGATATCGCCTTTGCTTTCATCAACAAATTTAAAAAGGTAGTTGTATTTTTCAAACGAAACGTTATTTGTAAAACAGCAAAACAAAAATGCTAGCAAACATCCTGCGCTTAGCTTACCGCACGGCTCGTTAATAGAATAAAAATTAGATATAGCATTAAAGTTCGATTTATTATGTAAAACTAAGCAACTTTCTTTGTATGATAGATTTTGATAAACACTGGCAAACAATCCAAAATTATCACAGAACTCGCTAGGCAAGAAATTGGCAAGATTCAAAACATAATGCTTACTAGTTGATAAATAATAGTGAAGATCATTTATGTTAGGTTTGCAACCTTCTAAAAGATTAGCAATATCATCCCAAAACCCCCAAGGCTTCCCCACATTATCTTGATATCTCATTTTACTGTAAGAGTCTGGCTGCTCTAGGACAGATTTAAAAAAATCGTAGTCAAGCAACCCCAACTCTTTCATGTGATTTAATTTATCGAGGTTAAGATTCATATTTTGAGCCAGCCATATTTAAAAATTAATGCAGTTTAAAATACTTGAAAACTATCTAGAAAGTTCTGAGTTATTAATTAGCACATACCTACGACAACTGTCATCATCGCTAAATGCTGTGTAACTAAACATGTCTTTCCCTTGTCTGTTAAGTGATTTTTGCACGACTTTGAAATGGTTTTCCTTTTGTAGCCCTAACTTCTTTATAGAAGTGTTCTCACCATGCAATACACGGTTGTAGCAGATTTTATTAATATGCTTAAACGGGCCTACTTCGCTTAACTTTAAATACATATCATAATCAACGGCGTTGGTAATTTTTTCGTCAAACCCAGAAGTTAAATTCCATGCCCTAGCGGTAAACATTCTAAAGTGATGGCAAATCATCGCTGTTGTAAGTTTTTCCCGCGAGTACTCAGGCCAGTTGTAACCATTGGCAATAAGCGAGCCATCTGGGTTAACATTTCGGTTAGTGGTGTATACACAAGCTAGCTTTCTGTCAGCAAAAAACTCTTTTAAGCACACTTCAACCGCGTCTGGCTCTAAATAGTCGTCTGAATCAAGCTGACCAATATAAAAACCGCGGCACATTCTTACCGCAGAATTAGACGCCTTGCCAATACCACCGTTGGTTTGTGTCATAAAACGCACGCGAGGGTGGTCAGTGTACAGCTCTTTTAGTAATGCTAAAGTACCATCGGTAGAGCCGTCATCACAAATACACACTTCTAAGTCGGTAACGGTTTGGTTCAGTGCACTATTAACACAACGCTCAATGTATTCGCTGCAGTTATATGCAGGTATATAAATAGACACCAACGGCACTTTCTTGAGTGTTGCAGTTTCAATAGGCTCTAACTTCCGGTAAAAATACGGCACCTTTTGCTGCACAATTTTAATTGTTACCGCTTTACCTGCAGCGCGGTCTGTCTCGTTCTCTTTTCCTGGCGGTTCCTGGTGGTAAGCCATGCCGCCGTCTATAGATTTGAAAAAGCACCCGGCTCTATAAAGGCGATATCCAAATTCATTGTCTTCACCGCCCCAATGGGTGAACTCTTCGTCAAACCAACCTGCAATATCCAGCCATTTTTTGGCAAAGGCTACGTTACCGCCGCTAAAAAAACGAAATGGCGTGTCACACAAGCGAAGGTTATCGGTGTTTTTAAAATGCTCTAAACGCCAGTCAACAGATTTTTCACCTGTGTTTGAACGGCCTAATGTCTCTGTGGTTAACACTTCAGGCAATGAGCTAATAAGAGCAGGATTTGCCATCACTTCTTCTGCCGTTAGCATAGAAGTATCAACATATTTACGCGGGCCAACTAAAGCAATGTTATCGTTATTACGTAGCTCATCAACATAACTTTGCACCCATTTGCTATCGGGCGCCATATCACAATCAAGTATCGAGACAAAACTATATTTGGCAGTACGCAAGCCTAGGTTTCGTACTGCGCAAAGCTGATAGCCATAGTCTTTTTGTCTGACAAACTTAATATCCAATTTTGACTCATACTTGCGAATTATCGGGGTTAAGTCTTCTTTGCTGCCATCGTCAGCAACAATAACCTCAAATGGGTATTCAGTACGCTGGTTTACCAGGCAGGCAAGTGTAATATCAAGAATTTTGGAACGGTTAAAAGTAGGCACTACTATGCTAAGGCCAAGTTCACCTGTGTGAGTATCCGAAACTCGATTCTTCGCGCCATACCAAGAATAATCGTTTGTTGATGCTGGTAAAGGTGCTAAAACAAGATCCCTTGGCCAATCAGCAGGTATGGGGTTTACCTTTTTAACCTCTAATTCGGCAGATTTTGTTTTTTTTAGCTGATTATAAAAATCGATATAGCTTTTAATAACTTCAGGCGCTTCTTTACCTTCTGCATTAGCAAGTAAAAGCTTAGTAATGTTATCAAGAACAGGACTATACATAGGTTGCCCTTCAAGCTTTTCCATGCACTGCTTGATATTGAAAGCCACGACTTTTTCTCCAAAAATCTCTGCAGCCTTTTGATATAGCTTTAAGGCTTCCCTGTAGTCGCCTTCACTGAAAAACTTCCTTGCCTGTTCAAAATAACTCATCTTACTGCTCAATCACCTATTGTAAAGTTACTACTGCCAAACCCTTCTCACTTTGAATGACTTCAACCGCGGGGTTTAAGCACCTATCTTTTGCTATGCTCTTCCACAGCTCAACAATTTCCTTTTCTTCAGCTCTGTTGTAATCATCCATAATTACAGTAAAAGCGTGCTGTGATAATTCGTTTAACAAATGCGGTAATGCTGGGAACCTTGCATTCTTGTTTGTCGCTCCCGGCGGCCCGTCTACTAACACCAACATATTCGTCTTTCGGCCTTTAAATACTTTGGCCAGCTCAGCCAGCTTATCGGCGCAGCTGTAATACAAATATTGGCTACCATCCTTGTACTGGTAATCAACTAATGGTGCATGCACTAAATCCACCAAATGCTCTACGCCGTTGTCTTGCAGCGCCTTCAATGTTTGCGCATGGTACTTACTGTTGTGCTCAAAGGTAACAATACGCGCGGGTAAATCGTTATAATCACCTTCGGCTATCATCAACTCGTTTGATGGCTTGCCATGCTTTTCAGACAGCATTTTTTGGGTAACACCGCGTTGCTTACTTAACAGCGCTTTAGCCATTAATACCGTTGAAGTACCACTGCCAAATTCAATAATCACATCGTAGTTGTTGGCATCTATCAGCCCGGCGATATATAAACCTATATCCGGGCTTATTGGCCAGCCGTGAAAACTTAACGGCTTAATGCCTTTTTCTAAATAGCTTTGTATGCCCATAAAGGCTTCAAGTTGTTTAGCCACATTACCTAAACCAGTGTTTACATGGTTTTTAATATTACCAACCGCTTTATTAAGCTCTTCTGTTTTCGCTGCTGCCAAGGCATTTAGCTTGTCATCCAACAGTTTTTCTAACGTAGCTTGCTGCGCAGCCTGTTGTAACTTTTGCTCTGCTTCTTGCAACTGCAGTTTTAACGCTGCCAGATTAGCCTGCGCGTCTTTTAACTGTTGCGCTGTGGCTGCCTGCTGTTGCTCTGCTGCTGCCAAGGCAGTTTTAAGCTCACCAATGCGGTGATCACTATGCTGTTGTAACTTGGTATGTTTATCAGCCAACTCGCTATGCTTAGCTTGTAGTTCAGCATACTGCGCATTAACCTGGCTAAGTTGCTGCCTTATTGCTTCATTTTCTTTGGTTAAAACCGCTTTTTGCTGCTCTGCCGCGAGTGTTTGCTGCGTTAATTGTTCGTTTACTGAGGAAAGGTGCTGTTCAGCGGTTTGTCGCTGCTTGAGGGCTTGTTGAAGCTCTGCATCCTTGCCTGCAAGTTGGCTTGTTAGCTCAGCCTGACTTTTTTCGGCCGCTACTTTAGCAGCGCTAAACTGCTGTTGCAACGTATCTTTTTCTGAAACGGTGTTAGCAAGTTGTGTCGTTAAAGTGCTAAGTTTTTGTTCAAATTCTAGTTTTTGCTCAGCCGCTTGCTTTTGAATTATTTCAACTTCTTCACTGGCTTGCTGTTTAGCTTGATCTCGCTGTTTTGTTAGCTCTGCTTTTTGTAGCTCATACTGCTGGCTTTCATTTGCGCTTTGCTGGTTAAGCTGCTCAAGCTGTTTAGTCAGCTCGGCTTTTTGCTGATCATATTGCTGTTTTTCGTTTACGCTGTGCTGTTTGGCCGTGTCGAGCTGAATTGTCAGTTCTGCGTTGGCTTGCTGTGCCTGTTGCAGTTCTGCCAGGCTTTGCTGTAGTGGCTGCCATAGCGGGTTTAAACTAAATTGCAACCAGGGTAAGTCGGGGTCAGCATTATCCTGCGCTTGCAGCATAAAACCCTGCTGTTCTAACCAGCTATTTAGCTCTGCCCGTGTTGCCGCCCCCTGATATAAAGCTATATTACCCACTTGTAAATACAGCTGGTTAAAATGCGAAAGCTGGCCGTTTGCCTGCAGTTGCTTTAGCAACGCTAAGCTTAAATCGGCAATATCAATAACAAGAGTGTTGTTGCTTCCACTCAAAGCCAGTGGCGCTAGTAACTCACTTAGAGTAATGCTGGGCTGCAAACCAGACTTTACCAGAGTTAAACCGGGGAATAACTCAGACAAGCCGGTAACCTTAGCCAGAGCTGAGAACTCTGCCAGATTATATTCAGTAAAGTTTACTTCGCCGCCGTTTTCGCTTAATAACTGTTCGCATACCCGGATATGGCGTTGTTGATTGAACTTAACGCTAAGCTTTTGGCAAGCTGATGAACGGGCTTCAAGCAGCAACACTTGCTTAGCTTTGTCAATAAGGTTAACCGGCTGGCTGGCGCTACCGGCACCGAGCCAAATTAACCAATCGCAGTGATGAACTGTAGTAATATCGGTCATGGCCTAGTCCTCGCGCATGCTATTATCAGCAAGCAATTTAGGTGAGGCACTTCGGCCTTCTAACTGGCCAAACTTAATAAAGTGCAGCAGCGGGTTAATGCCACTTTGGGCCACGTCGGGATAACGCTGCAAATACCAGTCACCATCAAAAAGAGGCCCAGGCATACGTCCTTCGCTGGCACCAAAGCGTAAATAGTGTTCAGCCGGGTTAATCTTGCCCTCGGCTACGTCGGGGTAACGCTGCAGGTACCAGTCGATATCGAAATATTCAGAGGTAATAATCAGCGCCGCTTCTTGCTGCAGTTTTTGTTTAGCAGGATCGGGCTTTTTTATCAGCCGGGTAAGTGCACGCACAGGAGCGGCAGTTTTCCACACTGTGGAGCCTTTTACCGCACCAAGCTCCTGTTGCAAAAGTTGCACCAGATGCTCGGCACTGGCAGCCCGGGCTTTACTTTTACGAAGCTGGCTTTCCAGTTTGCTGAGCTCGCGCTGCTGCTGTTTATCGCGTGCCGTGTTGGCCTGACTGGCTTTTTGCTCGCCTTGCTGCCATTTCAGATAATAGAGCTCCAGATCTTCTTGTACATGCAATAATTGCTGCAGCAATAAATCTCGCTCTACATTAACATTATTAAGCTCAGCACCCTGTTTTTGCAGCTGTGTCGCTTGGTCTTGTAATTGCTGCTGCAGCTTTTGCTGCTGCTCTGTAAGCTGGCGTATCTGCTGTTGGCTTTCGTTATGGGCGTTAGTAATGCGTTGCAATTCATCCTGCAAACTGTGTAACTGGCTGGCGGTTTTCTCTACCGTTTGCGCGCCATGCTGCAGTTTTTCGCTAAGGCTGGCAACCTCTGTGCGGTAGTCTGGTTCTAACTTACTGTGCTGCTGTTTAACGATTTGCTTTTTCTGAAACAGTTGCTCTAGCTCTTCCTGTACATGCAATAATTGCTGCAGCAGTAAATCACGTTCGTCATTGCTGGCACTTAGCTGAGCTGTAGCTTGCAAATACTGTTGCTGCAGCTGGTTATGCGCCTCGGTAATACGTTGAATTTCATCTTGCAAACCCTGCAACTGGCTGGCAGTTTTCTCTACTGTCTGTGTGCCGTGCTGCAGTTTTTCGCTTAGGTTGGCAACCTCTGCCCGGTAGTCTTGCTCTAACTTGCTGTGTTGCTGTTCAACGATTTGTTTTTTCTGAAACAGCTGCTCTAGCTCTTCCTGTACGTGCAATAATTGCTGCAGCAGTAAATCACGTTCGTCATTGCTGGCTGCTAACTGGCTGGAAGCTTTATCCAACTGCTGTTGTAATTGCTCCTGCTGCGCACAACTATGATTAAACTGCGCAGTTAACTGACGAAGTTGTAGGTTTAATTCGTTATTTTGCCTGTTTGCAGCATCAAGCTCGCTGGTATCAGCTGCTTGTTGCTGCAGCGCAGCAAGGTCAAACTGATATTGTTCCGTCGCTACTGTCGGCAAACTGCTAGCCTGAAGTCGCGGTAACAGGCTGGCGCAGTTACTATTCTGGCGCAGTAACTGTGCTGCCAACACACTGTAGACGGTATCTGCCGGGCACGACTGGTGTTTATCGCTTTGATATTGCAACCAAACGGGTAACTGCACTGGATTTGCAGCACTATAACTTAAGCAAAACAGCTTAAGCCGCCGACGCTGCTGTTGCTGAAGCTGCAGTAATGCTTGTACTTGCTGACACCAGTTGCTAGCAACCTGTTCTGGCGTTTCACCTTGCGCCAGCTGCATGCCAAGCTGCTGCTCGGGCGCAGCATAAGCCAGCATTACTTCAGCTTGCGGGTATTGGTTTAGCAACGCGTTAAGCTGTAACAAGTTTACGCTGTCGTTAAGCAACCTGGCCAGCGTTGTTCCGGACTCTAGTGCCGTGCTATCTGTTGCAGTTAGCTCTGCCAGACTAACAGCGTCAAGCTCGAACTGTGCCTGCTTTGTCTGCCACAGCGCCTGTGGCGCGACAGATACCAATAGCTTCATGTAGTACCCCAAAACTTTTTTAATTATATTGTGACAGCAGTGCCTGCAAGGCTTGCTTGAAGTCTTTACCTAAATGTTTATCGCGCAGACCAAATTCAACAAAGGTTTTCATATAACCCAGCTTATTGCCACAGTCGTGGCTACGCCCTTTAATATGGTAGGCATTCACTTGTTGCTCTTTCATTAAAATGGCAATGGCATCGGTAAGCTGTACTTCATCACCCGCTCCTAGCGGGGTGTATTCCAGTGCTTCCCATATTTCTGGGGTAAATACATAACGGCCTACTACCGACAGGTTTGATGGTGCTTCGTCTACCGGCGGTTTTTCCACAATGGCGGTCATTTTTACGCTTTCGGCTTGCTGCAGTTGATGGCCTTCAACATCTGCTACACCGTAACTACTAACGTTTTCCATTGGTACCGGTTCTACCATAATCTGGCTAATGCCGGTTTGTTCAAACAGCGCATTCATTGCTGCCAGATTGTCTTGTTTTAAGTTACTTTCGTAGTGGTCGATTAATACATCGGGCAGCACTACAGCAAAGGGCACATTACCAATTAAAGGTCGGGCACACAGCACGGCGTGGCCTAAGCCTTTGGCTTCACCCTGGCGTACGTGCATAATGGTAACGCCCTTGGGGCAAATATTTTGTACTTCGTCTAATAACTGGCGCTTTACCCGTTTTTCCAGCATAGACTCAAGCTCAAAGCTTTTGTCAAAATGGTTTTCTATACTGTTTTTAGAAGAATGGGTAACCAAAATAATTTCTTTTATGCCAGCAGCTATACACTCTTGTACCACGTACTGAATAAGTGGCCTGTCGACTACCGGCAGCATTTCTTTAGGGATGGCTTTAGTAGCAGGTAACATGCGGGTGCCGAGGCCGGCAACAGGTATAACAGCTTTAGTGACTTTCACGATGATCTTATCCTTAAAATTTATCACTCTTATTCAGAGAAATATGGCTACCCTTTAGGTACAGCGTTAAGTGTCTCCAACGAGCAACATTTTAACACTGTTACCTATTATTTGCAGCTAAACAATGGCCTCTGGCTAGCTAAGCCTAGCTAATAACTGCATTATAGTGGCATTTATTTTGGTTACATTAAACTGTTTTTCTGCCATTTCGCGGCTTTTTTGCCCCATAGCACCGATAAGTGCTGGTTTTTGAATAAATTGCAACATGGCTTGTTCTAATGCTTCTTGGTTATGCGGCGGTACTAAAAAACCATTTTCGCCCGCTATTACGGTTTGCCTACACCCTGGCATGTCGGTGGTAATCACTGCCCTACCCACGGCCATGGCTTCTTGGGTGCTGCGTGGCACACCTTCGCGATAATAGGTTGGTAGCACAAACACGCTACTTTGCGCTAAAAACGGAATAACATTGGGCACACGCCCAGGGTAATAAATAACACCCTGCTTTACATAATACTGCAGTTCACTGCGCGATAACGCATAGCTGCCGCTGTCTGGTTCGCCCAGTACCACAAACTCGACCTGTGGGTAACGCTTTTTTAGTGCTTCGGCGGCGGTTAAAAAGTAGCGGATGCCTTTTTCGTTTAATAACCTACCCACAAAAATAAAACGTATAGGTGCAACGGGTGGCGTAACCTGGGGATAACGCTGTAAATGTACCCCTATGCCACCCAGTACATGGCTTTGCTGTAACTTAATGTGGTGCTTGTGTACTAAGTCGGTTTGATCTTCGGGGTTTAAAAAAAACACCAGGTTGGCTTTAGGCAAACTGCGTTTAAACAACCATACCTGCAATGCCCTAACCAGCTTGGCTTTGCGCGTCATACCATTAGCTGGCTCGGTGAAGGTGCGGCCTAAACCTTCTATTTTGGCTATGCGTATAGGTACGTTTGCTAGCCATGCAGCCAAAGTGCCGTAAATAACGGGTTTGGCAAAATAGCAAAAACTCAGCGTAATAGTTAACTGCTTAAATAGCTGGTAAAGCTGCCAGGTGGTTTTAAGCTCTGCCAGTGGGTTTAAACCAAAGCGGCTTAGTTGATAATCTACCGGTGTAGCCCCTAAGGCCCTTACCGCTGCCCGGCTTTGCTCGGTATAGTCGGTAGCAAAGGCATACACCGTATGGCCAGCGGCAATAAAGTCTGATATTAAGTCGGCTCTAAAGCCCAAAATAGTGCTGGCAATACTGCCCACTACTGCAATACGTTGTGGTTTTAATGGCATAGTTTTAGTCGCACAGTTTAATGCTTACCGCGTAATAAATTAAGGCACTTACGCAACATCCTTTGCCAAAAAGTGGTTTGTTGTTTTGGATCGGCCCGCCATTGTGTCAGGGCTTTGGCCGTTGCTAACGCGGTGCTGTAAAAGCCACTTTGCTTACTTATATATAACGGGTAACAAATTAAACTGCCTGCTACCAATTCGTCTAGCGTTAAACGCCGATTACGCCGGGTGCAATGCTCTATATCTTCGGTAAGGCCCCAACCAGCATAAAAAGGTAGACCGTAACACACCACCTTGGTGCCGCGCAATAAGGCTTCAAAACCGGCAAGCGAGGTAATAACATGCACTTCGTCTACCTGTTCCAGCATAGTTGAAATATCAACATTTTCTGCTTGTTCATCACAATATTTATTGGCTTGTTGTTCATTTTCACCTAATGCCCGGGCGCCGGCCAACACGTCGGGGTGCGGCTTGTAAATAAGGTAAGCATTCGGGTTGTTATGCCGCACTGTTTGTAACAATTCTATATTCTTTTTTATACCTGGCGCACCAAACGCTAGCGAGGCGTCGGTTTCTACTTGCCCGGTGACCAATATCACTTTTTTGTTGGTACTGGGCCGCTGCCATGGGGTATTGCCTGTATTGTATTTAGATACCCGGTTTTCACTTAGCCACTGCCGTAATTGCTGTGCCTGTTCTAACTGGTTTAGGCTGAACCGTTGCTGACTAAGCAGCTGTTCTAAATCGCTTGGCGCGGTGGCGTCAAAATACAGGCCCTGGCTATCGGCTACCCACGATAAGGGCTTGGTAAATAAAGCACCCAAGCCAACCGAGCGTAAAAAGCCGTCTTCTAACCGGTAGAGCTTAACGCTAGGCGGTAGATTTTCGATAACCTTGCGCCCCCAAATAACGGCGGTGCTGGCCGCTGGCACCTGAGAGGCATTTTTTACAAAGTGTACTTTGCTGCCCTGAAAAAAGCTTTGTACTACCGGTTTCCAAAAATAACTAAAACCAATAGCGTAAATATGCTCGGCAAAGCGCCAGCGTTGTTGGTTTTGTTGCTGCAACCAGGTTAGTGCCTGTTCTATAGGCACTTCTTGGCGGGCTTCGGGGCAAGCATTGGCGGTGCGCTCAAACAGCACGCTATATATCAGTTGCTGTAAACTTGCATTCCCTCTGGCTTTGTTACGATCTTCTGTTAAGCCCATGCCGGCGTAAAACGGTGTGCCTAACACTAAAACCGGCTTTCGCCATAACAATGCTTCAAACCCAAGCCAGCTGTTATAAACCACTACCGCTGCTGCAGCCGCCAATAAACTGGCATGGTGACAAGGTTGGCTAAGCCATTCTACGGTTATGTTTGCAGGCAAATTGGGTAAAGCTGTTAGTTCTGCCGGGCAAATAACACTGGCGGTGTCTGACACCACTAAAATATGGTTAAGGTTGTGTTGTTGGCAATACTGTAACGCACGGCTAAGCATAGCACCAGGCATTAGGATACTAGTAGGATCAGTTATCACTAACACAAAATCAGTTGGCAACTGGGTTGCTGGCCGGTAGCTGTTATGGCGGGATACTTGCCAGCTAGGCCAATTAACCAATAACCGTTCGGCGCGTTGTTGTTCGCTGTTCGCTAAAGGGCGGTTTACTTGCTTGGCAAAGTTTTCTGCCTCGCTAGCCGATAGCGCTGCTTTAATAGGTTGCCATAAAAAAGATAACGGCTGCACTTTTTGTGCTAACGGCGGGCACCAAAACAAGACTTGTTCTGCTGGTAAGTGTTTTATTGTATTTTGCATGCAGCGTCCTTGCTGAGTTTCGGTTTTCACGTAGTCGTGTCTGCGCGCTTAGTCTCGGTGATCACGTATAATTGCCCTGGCTAAATGCGCTATGGCAGTAATAAATAAGGCAAAGAAAATAAATACCGCAATATTGTAACTACGCCGAGGCTCGGTTGAAAATTCTGCCTGGGTTGGATATTGCAGTACCGATACTTGTTTTAACTTACGCGCCGCTTCTACCCGGGTACTTTCTAAGGCCATAAGTGAATTAGAATATAACTCTAAGGCAAAACGTGCCCGTAGTTCAAGGGTTTGATAGTCGGCCGATACCCGGTTAAGCGAATCACCACTGCTGGCAGCTAGCTTTTGTTTTTCAATTTCAATTTGTTGCTTTAAGGCGTTTATTTCGCTGTTTAAGCGCACTATTTCTGGCGACGTAGTGCTTTGAAAACTACTGGCCGATTTTTTACGCGCCTCTAAAATAGCTAGCTGGCCTTGTAACTGGCCAATAACGGCAAAAATGCTTTCTACCGTGCCAGTGGGTGAAACTAAGCCTTCTTTGTTTTGAAACGCCAGTAGTTCTTCACGCACACTAAATAGGCGAACTTCTAAAGTTTTAACTTGCTGTTCAATAAAGGCGACCTGCTCTTCTGCTAACCGTTGCCCCATTAGGTTCATATGGCGCTCTCCTTCGTCTAACAGCGTTTGGGCAATAGCTTTAGCCATTTCAGGCGTGTAAGCCTGTACCCGTATCCGTAATACAGCAGCGTAGTCGTCAAATATAATATCAATACGCTTTTGCATATATTTGTAGAGCTTTTCGAGCTCTACGTCTTCGCGACTTAGCCGGCTTAAGTAGTCGATATCGCTGCTGGCATAATGTGCCCGAATATTGAGGTTTTGCTGCAGTTTTTGCAGCATATCTACGGATTCTAAGTGATCTTTTAGCAATAATAAGTCGCCGGACCCCTGAGTGCCAGATAACAGTGAAGAGATATTAAACCCAGTTGGGTTGATCTCTGGGCTTTGCAGTACTATATGCGTTTCAGACACATACCGGTTGGTGGCAAATAGCCCCCAGTATATTACTGCTAAAAAAATGGCGGCCAGGCAAAGCGCCCAATGAGGCTGTTTTTTTAAACGGCTGCGAGTGCGCGCAAAGGTGATCATGTGGGTAGTTTACCTATACTGTTGTGATAATCGTTAATGGCGTCGTCTAGTTTGTCGTACCAAATTGCCTGGCCTTGGTGTAACCATATGCCAGCCTGGCATAAATCTTTTAGTATGCCAACACTGTGCGATACCATGATAATACTGGCGTTACCAATACGATCATGAAAGGCTTGGGTTGCCTTGGCTTTAAAGGCGGCATCGCCTACAGAGGTGGCTTCGTCTGACAGGTATACGTCAAAATCAAAGGCCAGCGATAAGCCAAAGGCTAACCGGCTGCGCATGCCACTAGAGTAAGTTCTAACTGGTTGGTCAAACGCTTTGCCTATCTCGGCAAAGTCTTGCACAAAATTAATGATTCTGTCGATATTGCTGTCGCCGCCATGAATACGGGCCACAAATTTTACGTTTTGCCGGCCGGTCATAGTGCCTTGAAAACCACCACCTAAACCGATGGGCCAGGATACCCGGCAGTTTTGGGTAATAGTGCCTTTGTCGGGCATATCCATACCACCTAGTAAGCGCAATAAGGTAGATTTACCAGCGCCATTGCGCCCTACCAAACCAACACTAATGCCGCGTGGAATGTTAAAACTGACGTCTTTTAGTACCCAGTCGCCGCCAAAGGGGCCGTGGTAACGTTTATACAGGTTTTTTACGTCGATCATTGTGCCATTAACCGGTTTTTAAAACGTATTTGTAACATTAAGCCTAACAATATCAGTGATACCGCCCAAAGCATTGCATATTGCATATTAATACCTTGAACACTTTGGTAATTAGCAAAAAATGCTATTCGAAACGATTCTATCATATGCAACAATGGGTTAAAGAGTACATAGGCTTGCAGATAATGGGGTAAAAGTTGTACTGGTAGCATTACCCCAGATAAAAAATACAGCGGGAAAATGATCATGCCGATAATTTTGTTCATTTCTTGCACCGAGGTAACTACCACCGACAACACCAGGCCAATGCCTAACGCAAATAACCACATAGCACACCAAACGCTAGCTGCCGCTAAGGCATTAGCAGGTAGTATGTCGTACTCTAAAAAGGCAGCACCAGCTATTAATAGCAATAAGACAATAATTTTAATCAGTACTTCTAGCACTGCTCTAATTAAGATGGTGTCTACCGGGTGTACTTGCCGGTAAGCAAATAAGGCGCGGCTGGCACTAATGGCACCCATACTGCGGTTCATTACGGTGCTAAACATAAGGAAAATAGCCATACCGACAATAAACCAAGGGATAAACTCAGCGCCAGCAATATGCCGTACCTTACCCATTAATTGCCGAATAGCGACAAAGAGTAGAATATGCGCCATTGGTTCAATAAAGTTCCAGGCCCAGCCTAGCCGGTCACCGGTGATACGCGCGCTGGCTTCGCGCATAAAGAGCGCGTGCCAGACGTGTAAGGTAACCTTATAGGGTGATCTTGCCTGATACATTACAGATCCAATGCAACTTTGGTAGCAACCGCTATTTGATACAATATTTGCGTCATGGTGCTGGCCAGTTGCAGGTTTTTGGTGCTAACGGCTGGCAGTATTAGTATTTCGTCGCCTGGGCGCAGTGCTACGTCGTTAGCGTTACGCACTTCGCCATTTTGCCGTACCACTAATACCCGCTTTTTATCAGCGTGTTGGCTAAAACCACCCGCGCCTTTAATGTAGTCCATGGCGGTTTTACCGGGTACAAATACAACGGATTGCGGTATATAAACTTCGCCACTAATTAATATGGCATCGGTACGCGGTGGAATAGTAATGATATCGCCATCTTGTAACCTGATATCGACAATTTCACCTTCATGCGCAACCACCAAACGGCCATTGGGTTCTACCTGACGGGCTTTCGCCACAAATTGGCTAATGAGTTCAGCTTCACGAATACGAATAGCCGATTCTTCTGCGGTAGATGACGGCGCACCTAAGTAGGTGGTTTCTAACCGGCGTAAGCTGTCATCAAGCGATTGCTTTTGCCGTTCAGCGACACTTTTACGCCGTAATGAAATGTTTTCAAAGTCGGTCAGCATCGGCTCTATAGGGATAATATTTAGTAATTGCTGCAGCGTAACGTTACGTGGCAGCACAAAATGTGATTGCCCCATAAACTCGCCTTCTAACTGCACGACTATTTGGTTGTCGTGCTGGTCGGCAATAAACAATACTTCGTCGCCGTTATTCAGTGGAGTGTTGGCAAAATCCGCTAGTGCTAAGTAATTGGCAAAAGGACCACTGGCGCGGGTGCCACGCACTAAGGCGTGTGATACGCCGGCGTTAAGCTGGGTAAGCTCGGCTATCGCGGCGCCGCTTAGCGCATTATTTTGTTGCTGCTGTGGGTGTAGCTCGTAATGGTAAGGCCGCCCTACATCCCCTTGCACAGTAACCACCGGACCACGGTTTTCAACAATAATGGTATCGCCATTTTGTAGTTGGTCGTGTAGCAGTTGGCCGTGCAGGATAAATTGGTATAAGTCTAGCTCGGCAATGGTTTGGTTTTGCCGAATAAGCCGAATACGGCGGTAGCTACCGAGCTGATCGTCTACCCCAGCGGCCTGGTCGATAAAATACAGCACTGAATCGCTGGGGACACCGGCATACCGGCCGGGTTTATTAACAAAACCGGTGACAAACACCGCTACTGGCTGCACGCCTTGCAGGTTGGTGTAAACGCTAACGTTGTCGGAATATACTTTGCGCACGGCGGCACGCACTATGCCATCAAGCTGGTTATGGCTTGCGCCCATTACCTTAACCGGGCCTATGGTGGGAATAAAGATATTGCCTTGGGCATCAACCGGCATAATACGGTCAACATCTACCGCACCCCACAAGCGCAGGGTGATTTGGTCGCCTGGTAAAATTTTGTATTCGGGGTTCAGGCCGTCTGCGCGGATACCACGGAAACCACCGGTAAATAATTCAGAACCAAAGGGTTTAATGTCTTCAGGATTGAGCATTGGGCTTTCAGGCGTTACTGGCCCATAGGTACCTTGTTGCCAGTTAGTGTTGCTGGGCGTTTCATTCGCCGGTGGTGCAACTTGCCGGGCTTGTAGCTCAGCAGCCAGGTCGCCAAAACTTTGTGCATATGCTGGTTGCATAACACTGCCAACTAATGACAGCGCAAATAACGCAGAAGCGGTTTTTATTAACATGGTGGTCATTGAGCTTATCCTTGCGACGCTGAAAGCAGGATGTCTGGGTTGAGTACCCATTGTTGCTGATACTGACAGGCAATTACATTGTTTTGGCTGGCATTGATGCTAAGTTTGACACAGGTTCTGCCGCTGGCAGAAAAGTATCGTTCTTGTACATAGATGCTAGCATTACCGCCCCATGGCGACTCAGTTGCAACAAATTGCTGGCCGGGGTTGGCAGTTTGTAACTGCTGGCTAAGTGAAGCTGGCAAGTAGTTCAAGTTGGAATAATCGTGGTACGGCGATGTACTGGCTTGCTCAGTGAGAGCACAACCTGAAGATAATGCAGCTACGCCAACAACAGCGGCGAGAAGCCAATGTGAACAAGGCTTAATATTTGGCATAGTTAATTCCATCTAAACGAGGACCCCATAAATTACCGCACAATTTACCACACTGACCATCAATGACAAAAATAAATTCCCAACCCTTGTTTAACTGCAGAATAAACCACCAATACCTTATCCACACGACTCCGGTACCGGTCTAACCAGTTTATCCACACGACTCCGGTTCGGTACCGGAGTCGTGTGGATAACTTTTTTACTAATTGTAAATTGTATATTCATATTGCTGGATTTAAGATGGCTGCCATACTCTTTTCTTTTAGCGTTATAAGGATCTGATAATGCTGTCACAATTTTCAAAAGTTTCAGTTATTGGTTTGGGCTATATCGGCTTACCTACTGCTGCAGTTATTGCGTCTCGCGGTGTTGAAGTGGTAGGTGTTGATGTTTCTGAGCATGCGGTTAATACCATTAATCAGGGTAAGATCCATATTGTTGAACCTGATTTAGATATGTTGGTACAAGCTGCTGTAACCACCGGTAAGTTACGTGCTTCTTTAACGCCTGAGCCTGCGCAAGCCTTTATGATTGCGGTGCCGACCCCTTTTAAAGATAACAAAGCCCCCGATTTAAGTTATATTCGCGCTGCGCTGGAAAACATTGCGCCGGTAATTGAGAAAGGCAATCTGATTGTTCTGGAGTCTACCTCTCCAGTAGGCACTACTGAGCAAATAGCAGAATGGTTAAAAGAGTTGCGCCCTGATTTGAAGGTGCCTTTGGATCAGTCTGACGTAGCTGATGTATTTATTGCGCACTGCCCTGAGCGCGTGTTACCTGGCCGGGTATTGCAAGAGTTGGTAAGTAATGACCGGATTATTGGTGGTATTACTGATCGCTGTGCAGAAAAAGCCACGTCGTTGTATCAGTTGTTTGTTCGGGGTGAGTGTTTACGTACTAACGCCCGCACGGCTGAAATGGCGAAGCTAACTGAAAATGCGTTTCGTGATGTCAATATTGCCTTTGCGAACGAGCTTTCGCTAATTTGTGACAAGTTAAAAATTAACGTATGGGATTTGATTAAACTATCGAATCGTCACCCTCGCGTAAATATTTTAAGCCCAGGTCCTGGTGTTGGCGGCCACTGTATTGCTGTTGACCCTTGGTTTATTGTCGACTCGGCTCCCGAATTGGCGAAGTTAATTCGTTCAGCGCGGGAAATTAACGATGGCAAACCGCATTATGTTATCAATAAAGTTAAAGAAGCGGCAGATCAGTTTAAACGCCCGGTTATTGCTTGCCTGGGCTTGGCGTTTAAAGCTGATATTGATGATTTACGTGAAAGCCCAGCCTTAGATATTGCTGAGCATTTAATTAACGATAATGTGGGTGAAATCTTATTGGTTGAGCCGAATATTAAAGAGTTACCTAAACGCTTAAGCCAGCATAATGACAAACTAACTACCCTACCTAAAGCGCTGGAGCGAGCTAATGTGCTGGTAGTTTTAGTTGATCACCGCCAGTTTAAAGCGCTGCATGTAAACGATGTAGCAGCTAAGGTAGTAATAGATACCCGCGGTATTTTTGGCTAAAAGTTATCCACACAACTCCGGTACCGGCCCGACCAGTTTATCCACAGGTGTCCGGTACCAATAGTTTGAGGAATTGTTGTTGTAGAAGGTTTACTAACTGCTCGGCCTGCATCTGGCTAGTACTTTCTGTGTAGATGCGCAGTTCAGGGGCATTGCCAGATGCCCGCAAATGAATAATATCGTTATCCTGCAAGGTAATTCTTACACCATCAGTAAGATTAATTTGTTTAACCTTAAACGTCGAATTCCCCAACCGCTGTAGTAGTGCTTCCGCGGCGTTAGCTGCTTCAGAAAGTAATGGCTGGCTTATTGCAGGTAGTACATTTTGCACCCGCTGGCTGGCTGTAAAACGCTGTGGTAGGGCTTTGGTGAGTTCAGATAAGGGGTTATCACCTGCCAGTTGCATAATGGCAATAAAAGGTAATAGCGCATCACGTGTTGGCAAGGCGCTAAGTGTAGTGTTATTGACACTAAGGTCTGAGGCCAGTAAAACACCGCCATTTGCCTCAAAACCTGCAACACTTAGATATTCACCAGCAAGTTGCTGCATACCTTCGATCACATAGGGCGAACCGATGCGGGTTCGCAGCACTTTGTCAAAATCACCACAAAGATCAATGGCGCTATTCCCATTTACTGGCACGGCCAACGCTTTTACACCGAGAGCTTTAGCGGTAAGTAACCCTACGGTATCCCCTCTTAACCAAGTACCCGTTTCATCGGCAATCAATGGCCGGTCGCCATCACCATCAGTTGAAAATATGGCGTCAAAGCCATACTCTCTCGCCCATTGCTGTGCTTTTTGCTGATCAGCGTCACTTACCGCCTCGGTATCAATAGGCACAAAGTGTTCGGTGCGTTCCAGGCGGGTAACCTGCGCACCAAGTTGGCTAAAAAGTTGATGATATAAGTCGCGGCCAGCACTAGAGTGCTCATAGATACCAATATGTTTACCAGAAAGGCATTGTGGTTTAGACATCGCTAAATATCGTTCAAGATAGCGCTTTGTTGCGTCATTACTCTGTACTAAGCATGCGGCTTGCGATTGCAGTAATGTCGTTGTGCTACCTAAAATTTGCTGTTCATCATCTTTAGTTATTTCACCATCGGGACGGTAAAATTTGATGCCGTTGCGATCAAAAGGAATATGACTACCGGTAATCATAATAGCAGGAATGGCATCAGCCATCGCTTGTAGTGCTAAAGCCGGTGTAGGGATAACCCCGTAGTAATTAACCTGCAGCCCCATAGCTTGCGCTATTCCTGCACAGCTTTGTGCCATAGCTTGACTGTTCGGCCGGTTGTCTATTGCTATAGCTACTGCAGTAAAGTGAAAACGGCTTACCATTGCTTGTAAAAAGCTTTGGCTAAAAGCAGCACATACTTCTGAGGTAAATTGCGTGACTAAGCCACGTGCGCCGCTTGTGCCAAAAGCAATACCGCTTTTAGCTAAAATAGTACTTAATGTCTCAGCCATGTTTACCTCAACTTAGCTGTCGTAAAGCAATTTGGTACCGGAGTGCTGTGGATAAAGTGGTAGGACCGGTACCGGAGACGTGTGGATAAATTAGCTGCGACCATATCGATCGGAAAAACGAACTATGTCATCCTCACCAAGGTAAGCACCAGATTGTACTTCAATCAGCTCTAAAGGAATTTTCCCCGGGTTTTCTAGCGAATGTACTGCACCAATCGGAATATATACTGATTGATTTTCTGTAAGTATTTGTTCTTGCTTGTTAATAGTGACTTTGGCTGTGCCATGTACCACTATCCAATGCTCCGCTCTGTGATGGTGCATTTGCATTGAGAGTTTTTCATTAGGTTTGACAGTTATACGCTTAACCTGATAACGATGGCCGTTATCAATGCTGTCGTATTTACCCCACGGCCGATAGACTTCACGATGAATATGATGCTCGGTGCGTCCGGTATTTTTTAACTGCTGCACGATGTTTTTTACATCTTGCACCTGATCTTTGTGCGCAACTAATACGGCGTCTTTGGTTTGAATGATTACCGTATTCTGCAGCCCCACTGTAGCGACAATGCCTGTTTCAGCGAACACATAATTACCTATTGAGTTGTGCTGAAATACCTCGCCATGTAAAACGTTTTGGTGCGGATCTTTCGCGCTAATATCCCAAAGAGACGACCAGGAGCCAACATCACTCCAACCGGCATCTAACGGTACTACTGCTGCATCGGTTGTTTTTTCCATAACCGCATAATCGATAGATTCTGACGGACAGGCAGAAAACGCCTCTTTATTTACCCGGATAAAGTCGAGATCTGGCTCGGATTTACTAATCGCTTCTTCACATGCAGCTAGAATAGCTGGCCGGAACTCTTTCAACTTGGCAAGATAAACGCTGGCTTTGAACAAAAACATACCGCTGTTCCAGTAGTATTCACCGCTATCGAGATATTGCTGTGCCAGATCTTTCGACGGTTTTTCGACAAACTCCGCCACTTTAAACGCAACGCTGGAAACTGCACTGGCAGGGCCACGCCGGATATAACCATAACCGGTTTCTGCGGTGGTGGGTAATATACCAAAGGTAACGAGTTGATTTGCTGCAGCCAACTCTGTTGCAATACCAATCGCTCGGTGGAAGGCAGTATTATCTTGAATCACATGATCTGCAGCCAACACAAGTAAAAGTGGGTCTTGCCCTTTGCGAATAGCAGATAAAGCTGCCAGAGCGATAGCCGGCGCAGTATTCCGACCCACTGGCTCCAGAATAATGTTGTGTTGTAATTTATTGATTTGCCTGAGCTGCTCAGCGGCGATAAAGCGATGATCTTCGTTACAGATAATTATCGGCAGTTCGGTAGTAAGATCCTGAAGCCGTTCTAATGTCGCTTGCAGCATAGTAGATTTACCACAAAGCGTTAAAAACTGCTTTGGCATTAGCTCGCGTGATAACGGCCACAAACGGCTGCCCGTGCCTCCGGCCATGATAATGGGTAAGAGCACGCTCAATCCTTGAATTCAGTGAAATTATACTTGCTACTTTAAATCATCTTACAAAATAAGCAACTCTGTAGCCTTGTTCGCAACACTCGATTTATCCACACAACTCCGGTACCGTTTATATCTTTGAGGGGATTACTTTGGCCACTCTAGTTTGCCAATTCTTTGTTAAAGTGTTGCGAATGTGCTTGAGTTCTTCGTCCGTCATTTGCTGTGTAAATAATTCATTGTAAGCTTTTAAACGAGCCAGGGTGTTTTTTCCAAGCGCATCGTAGGTGGGATGAGGCGTTATAATAGCAGAGTGCCTTCCGCAGGCATTAGTGTGAAAACTGCTCCAGTGGTATCCGCCTGGCGTGTTAGCTAAGCCTGCGCGTACTGGGTTTAATTCAATATAACGATAGCAAGCTAGCAGGTAATAGTCTGTTTCAATTGGGCTAGCAAAGTATTTCCCATCCCACACCGTTCCAGTGCGTTGGTTAGTAGAATTGTAATAAGCTGCGTATTTTCGCCCGAGACACTGCATAAAATGTGGTACTTCTTCGCCGTTATCAGGTGTTACCAACAAATGATAATGGTTAGACATCAGCACAAAAGCGTGGAGCTTTATTGAAAACTCATTAAGCTTGGCGCATAACATTTTGAAAAATATTGCTTTATCACTTTCATAACCAAAACAGTTCATTCGGTTATGTCCCCGGTTAACAATATGATAGGGCATCTGGCTCACAAATAGACGGGGTTTCCTTGCCATCGCACTTACTCTGCAACAAATAAGGTTTAAAATACGTGACAAAATAGTTAAAATCAAACAAAGACAACCTGGTAAGAGGTCTGGCCAGTACCGGAGTGCGGTGGATAACGCGGGTTGGTGAGGTGCAGTTATCCACAGCACTCCGGTTCGAAGCAGAATGCTGTGGGTAAACGTGCTGTGGATAGGTCTATTTACTGAGTTGCGGGAAATGCTTCCGTAGTAATAAGATCAGTTCGTGTTCGAAGTCGCTTAGACCGCTGATCTTCTCTTCTTCAGCTACCTTGGCAACCAGAGCGGCTTCTATCATACCAGCACCTACTGTTAGGTTGCTTAACCGATCGATGATGATAAAGGCACCGGTTTGCTTGTTTTTGCTGTAAACATCAAACGCCATGGCTTCAGTCAGGCTCACATCTACTAGTCCAATTTCATTCATGGCCAGCAGTTCAGCGTTTTTCTCTGCCAGGGTGTTTACATCTATCCGGTGGTGTAATTTCTCTATTTCGCCGGTAGTCGTTTTGCAGCTGAACTTGATGTAATACTGTCGATCAATTTTCATCGGGCTGTCGTGCATCCAAATAAGCTTGGCGCGCAACCTTGATGAAACGTGCGGTAAGGCATCTTTTTTCACCAGCATATTGCCACGGCTGATGTCTACTTCGTCATTCAGGGTAATCGTTACGGCCTGACCGGTATGGGCTGCGGCTTGTTTACCATCAAAGGTGACAATTTCACATACGGTTGATACCGTGCCCGATGGTAATACTCTTACAGCATCACCCACAGCGATGCTACCAGAGGCGACTGTGCCCTGAAACCCACGAAAGTCGGAGTTGGGCCGACTGACTAATTGCACCGGAAAGCGGAAGTCGTCGTTCTCAGCGTGGTTAATTTCAACATTTTCCAAATATTGCATTAGGGTTGAGCCGCGGAACCAGCTGAGTTTCTCGCTGGTGTTTACTACGTTGTCGCCTTCTAATGCTGAAATAGGCACAAAGCGAATATCCGGGATATCCAGAGCACCAGCCAGCTTCAGATAGTCCTCTTGAATTTCTTTGTAGCGAGCTTGCGAGTAGTCTACTAAGTCCATTTTATTAATGGCTACAATCACATGCTTAATGCCTAGCAATGAACAAATAAAGCTATGGCGCCGGGTTTGCGTTTGTACGCCTTTGCGCGCATCAATAAGAATAATGGCCAGGTCGCAGGTTGACGCACCAGTTGCCATATTGCGGGTGTACTGCTCATGGCCCGGCGTGTCGGCAATAATAAACTTGCGTTTGTCGGTCGAAAAATACCGATAGGCAACATCAATGGTAATGCCCTGCTCGCGCTCAGATTGCAAACCATCTACCAGTAACGCCAAATCTACTTTATTGCCTTGAGTGCCAACCTTTTTGCTATCTTCGGTGATGGCCGCCAGTTGGTCTTCAAAAATCATTTTGCTGTCGTGCAGCAAACGGCCAATCAGGGTGCTTTTACCATCATCCACGCTACCGCAGGTGATAAAACGCAGTAGCTGTTTGTTTTCGTGCTGTTTTAAATACGCCAGAATGTCTTGTTCAATTAATGCTGATGCGTGGCTCATTACTGCTTCCTCTTGTACTTCACGGCTGCCGGTTGTACTTAAAAGTACCCTTCCATCTTTTTCTTTTCCATTGACCCGGTGCTATCGTGGTCAATCACCCGCCCCTGCCGCTCAGAGGTTTTGGTCAAAAGCATTTCCTGAATAATATCGGGTAAGCTAGTCGCTTCAGACTCTATCGCTCCTGTTAATGGATAACAACCAAGCGTTCTAAAACGTACTTTTTTCAACTCAACTGTTTCGCCGCTTTCAAGTGGCATACGTTCGTCGTCTACCATAATTAAGGTACCGTCACGCTTAACCACAGGCCGTTCTTTGGCGAAGTAAAGATCAGGAATTTGGATGTTTTCCAGGTAAATATATTGCCAGATATCCAGTTCAGTCCAGTTTGATAAAGGAAATACCCGGATACTTTCGCCCTTGTCTACCCGGCCATTAAAGATGTTCCAAAGCTCTGGCCGCTGGTTTTTTGGATCCCAACGATGATGTCTGTCACGAAATGAGTAAACCCGCTCTTTAGCGCGCGATTTTTCTTCATCCCGCCGGGCGCCGCCAAAGGCCGCGTCAAACTTGTACTTATCAAGAGCCTGCTTTAAGCCCTGCGTTTTCATAATATCGGTGTGCTTGCCACTACCATGGGTAAAGGGGCTAATGTTCATCGCCAGGCCATCGGGGTTTTGATGCACCAATAGCTCAAAGCCAAGTTCCTTTGCCATTCGATCTCGAAAGGCAATCATCTCTTTAAATTTCCAAGTAGTATCCACATGCAATAGCGGAAACGGAATTTTGCCGGGATAAAACGCTTTACGCGCCAGATGTAGTAATACGGATGAGTCCTTACCTACCGAATATAGCATTACCGGATTTTCGAACTCGGCGACCACTTCACGGAAAATCTGAATAGATTCATTTTCAAGGGCTTTTAGATGGCTGAAGCCTTCGACTGCCATAATATACTCCAACATCCTGATCAATTATCAAGGAAGCTTACCAGAACAGCTTAAAAAGCATAATCTTGTTTTGGAATAAGATATTTCCATCCAGATGGCTGGAATCAGGAAATTGAAGAGACTGAATTAACCGCTAAAGTATTTTACAGGAGCTGTGCATAACTACATATTTTATCCACACAACTCCGGTACGGTACCGGAGTTGTGTGCATAAGTTAAAATGACTGTTTTAGGGAGGTCAGGATCCGGCTACAGGCTTGGCCGTCGCCATAAGGGTTGTGGGCGAAGCTCATGCTTTCATAGTAAGCTTTATCATCAAACAACTTACTGACTTCGCTGACTATTTTTTCTCTGTTAGTGCCCACTAACTTAACAGTGCCAGCGCTTACTGCTTCTGGCCGCTCGGTGGTGTCACGCATTACCAGTACCGGTTTACCTAAAGAAGGCGCTTCTTCTTGAATACCGCCCGAGTCGGTTAATACCAGATAGCTGCGGCTCATCAGATAAACAAAGGGTAAATAATCTTGTGGTGCAATAAGATGCACATTGCTTACATCACTTAATAAGCGATACACCGGCTCTTTTACATTAGGGTTTAAGTGCACTGGATACACAATATCGCAATCGGGGTAGCGTTTCGCAATATCAGCCAGCGCGGCACAAATTTGCTCAAAACCATCACCAAAGCTTTCACGGCGATGTCCGGTAACCAGGATCATTCGCCGCTCGCTACTAACAAAAGGAAATTGCTCGGCAAATTGTTTATTCAATTCGGGGTTATTATCAATTTTCGATACTACCTGCAGTAGCGCGTCAATTACCGTATTACCGGTGATCACGATATGCTCTGCCGTCATATTTTCAGCCAGTAGATTATCAGCAGAGGTTTGGGTTGGTGCGAAATGCAACCGGGTAAGTGCGCCCGTTAACTTGCGATTCGCTTCTTCTGGCCAAGGGCTGTATATATTGCCGGTGCGTAAGCCTGCTTCTACATGGCCTACCGCAATTTTTTCGTAGTAACAAGCAAGTGCCGCTGCAAAAGTGGTGCTGGTATCGCCATGCACTAAAACAATGTCCGGCTTAAAGTCACGCAAGACGGGCTTGATATTTAACAGAATGCTGGTAGTTACGTCATACAGGTCCTGCCCGGCTTTCATAATGGCTAAATCATATTCGGGCTGGATGTCGAACAATTTAAGCACTTGATCCAGCATTTCACGATGTTGACCGGTTACACATACCCTACTGTCAAAGGCAGCATCCTGCTTTAACTGATTCACCAAAGGCGCCATTTTTATCGCTTCTGGCCGGGTACCAAATACGCTTAGTACTTTAATCATTTTGTCCCTCTCGGTTTTATAGCTGTCGGAGTAAAACAGACAGGCCTGATCCTACTGAATTAGAGCGGTACCGGAGTTGTGTGGATAAACTGGTCTGACCGGTACCGGAGTTGTGTGGATAACTTTTAGTCGACCTCATCTAAAAAGTCGAGCACATCATCATCGAGGGTTTCTTCTGGTGCTGGCGGATTACCGTCATATATCTTGAAGAGTTGGCGTTGATAATAGCTTTCTTTAACAAAAGAGTATGGATCAAGCGAATTGTTCAACATATTTTCCACTTGCATCAGTTGCTCACGACCATCTAACGCCATAATCGCAGCGCGGGTTAACGTAAGCGGAGTGTTCAGCAAACCGAGTGGAAAATACAGATTATCTACAACACCACCTACTGTACCTCTCACCGTTGTTGGGCCACGTGCTGGAACCATCAAATAAGGGCCGTCCCCTACTCCCCATAATGCCAGAGTTTGGTTGAAGTCTTCGTCGGCCGGCTCTAAGCCTATTTCACGGGCTACGTCAAATAGGCCCAAGATCCCTACTGTGCTGTTTACCAAAAAACGGCCTGCGCTAACGGCTGCCTTTTTAGGCTTGGCTTGTAATACGCTGTTTAAAAAGCTTGCTGGCTCGCCGAGGTTATCAACGACATTGATAATACCTTTACGGGCAGGTTTGGGGACCACTTTCATGTAGCCTACAGTAGCGGGACGTAATACATAAGCGTCCAGTATGTCGTAGTTAAAATCCCAAAGGGATCGGTTAACACGTTCGAAAGGATCGCGCGGATCATCATAAATAGGTGTTTGGTTTACTGGCGCTACCTGGCTTTGTTGTTTAGCCGCTTCAGAGCTGGCACAAGCAGTTAAGCTAAGTACAGCGGCTAACAGCGCCGTACGTAAAAAAAATCGCGACATTTTAAGGTTCCAAAGTTAACTGTACTGTGAGGTGTGGTTGCTCAAAGTTAAGCTGAGACGACACCACTTCAACATCTTGCGGTGAGCGCTCTACTGTACCTGAAACCGACATGCGCGCAACAACTTCAATCAGATCCGTTTGCGTAAGGTCCCAACCAGCTTGCATGGCATCTGCTTCGCTGAGACGAACTTCAATACTACCCGCAGTTAACGGCATACGTTTTGCTGCTAATGGCAGCGGCGGCCCACCAACGGCTCGCGCGAATACAAACAACGATGCGTTAGGATGTGCCTGAACAAGTTGCTCTGCTACATGCAAATTCAAGGTTACAGAGCGCTCTGAGGTTGCCACTGGCGATTGCTCTGGCTGTTTGGCATTAAGTTCGGCTAAACGTTCATTTACTACGGCTAAACGCGGATCATCCTGTTCAAGACGCTCGGCTAAAATTTGCCAGGCAGCAATAGCCTGTTCGTTATCCCCGCGCTCGTAGGCAATAAGCGCCATTAGCGATACCGCATCAATATTTTCGGGTTCGCGCATCAATACTTTGGCAACACTTTGCCCCGCTTTAGCTAGGTTATAATCGCCACCCAGCATAATTAACGCCTGGCTGTAACTAATTAGCAGCGGGGTGCGCTCGGGCATAAGCTTTAAAGCGCGCTCGAAAGACTCAACAGATTCTTCCAACATACCCAACGTCATCCAAACCCGGCCCAGTAGCATCCAGGCAACAGCATCATCACCTTCTTGCGCCAGCTTGGTTCTTAACGCTAATGAGAATAACTGCATATCTTGCTCGTTCATGGGCTCACCTTCACCCAATAACGCGCGCTGGCCGTAACTGGCAAGATTCTGCTGAGCCAGTTCCCAATCGCTTAACTGCCGGTAATGGCCGTTTTGGCTATACACCAAACCAACAATCAGCGCCGTCAGAGCCAACAACGAAATATGGAACAGCATTTTTTGCTTAGGCTGCTGGTAACGGATAACTTGCTGTTCTTGCTCTAAAAACTGTTGTTTCAGCTCTGAAGCTGCGCCAGCAAAGTCTTGCTCGGCCAACTCACCCGCGTCACGCGCTAGTGCTAATAGTTGCAAGCGTTCTTCAAATAATTGGGCTGGGGTTTGATTATTCCGCTCGTTAGCTTTGCGTGGCCACAAAATAAAAATGGCACTGAGCACCAACATGGCGAGCGCGCCAGCTGCAAGTTGCCACATCATGGTTTTTTACTCCGATATTGTTCAATAATGTTATCCAACTGCTGGTTAAGCTGCGCTTTTGCATCAGGTTCAGCGGGCTCGGTACCGGAGTCGTGTGGATAACTCTCACCGGGAAGTGCGTTGGTACCGGAGTTGTGTGGATAACTTTGGGGGTTAGCGCGGCGCTTTAGTTGCACTAGCAGCAGCGAGATTAGCAGTAAGCCGGGGGCGAGCCAGAGCCATACAGTAACGCGGTTTACCGGTGGTTGGTAGTGCACAAAGTCGCCGTAGCGGTCGATCATATAATCCAGTACTTGATTACGCGAGTAACCTTGTTGCACCAACTCGTAGGTTTTTTCCCGCATATCTACCGCGACGACGGCGTTAGAGTCGGCAATATTTTGATTCTGACACTGTGGACAACGCAGCTCGGCAGTTAATTTTAAATAGAGCTGTCGTTGCTGTTCGCTTTCAAAAGACTGGATCTCTTTGCTATCGCTAGCGTTGCTGTTATTCGTAGCCGCAGTGTCTGCCATGGCGACAGTACTTATAGCAAGCGTACTGATAGCCAGCGCACTTGTAGCAAACGTACTAACAGTTAAGGTACTGGCAGCTAACGCCAAGCTAAAACTTACTAGCTTGAAAAATCGCTTTATGCTTACCAACGGCGGCCAGTTTAGCGCACCCAAGAAACAACCTATTTTTATGCTGCAGCTCATGGCTTGGCCACTCCCGCCCATTGCTGGTAAACCGCTGCCAGCTTACTGCGCCATACTTGCGGATTAATATCGCCAATATGATGCGCGCGTACTATGCCCTGCGCATCCACAATAAAATGCTCTGGCGCGCCGCTTACCCCTAAATCGAGCGATAAGCGTCGTTGTTGATCCAAAATATTAAACTGGTACGGATCGCCAAACTGCTGCAACTTGGTTGCAACTTCAGCCTGTAGCTTGGGTAAGCTAAACACTTCATCAAACATCGGATCTTCTGGCAATACATAGTACAGGCCTATAATGCGCACGCCCTGCTCGTTGCGTAGCTGAGTCATATATCCCAGCTCAGCATTACAGGTTGGGCACCACACGCCCCAGACATTGAGTAAGAAAGCTTCGCCTTTTAATGCCTCTGGCGTCCAGGTTTTACTAGGATCTTGCAGATCGGGTAAACTGAATGCAGGCAGTGGCTTACCAATAATTGCGGAATCCCGCTCACGTGGATCAGAAAACAAGCCGCTGAGCAAAAACACCGACAAGCCCAAAAACAACGCCAGTGGCACATAAAACATCAACTTACGCATGGGCAGCCTCCGGCGCGATAGTTTTACGACGATAGCGTTTATCCAGCAACGCAATTAACGCGCCCAGCGACATCAGTAAACCGCCTAACCAGATCCAGCGCACAAAGGGTTTTACATAAACCCGAATCGCCCAGGCATTGCCCGGTAGCGCTTCACCCAGCGACACATAGAGATCACGGCTTAAACGCGCATGCACTGCCGCTTCGGTCATTACCATGCGCTGAATAGTGTATTCGCGCTTTTCGGCATGCAGATGGGTAACATAACGGCCATCGGCCCGACGCACATCAATTTCAGCCGCTTCACCGCCGTAATTCGGGCCATTGAGTTTGTACACGTCTTGTAATTCAAACTCATAGCCGGCTAAAGTTACCCGGTCACCAATTTCCATCCGGACATCGCGTTCAACGCTGTAGGTTTTGGTCATTGCCACACCAATCACCAGTACCGCGAAACCGATATGCGCTATGGTCATACCGTAATGCGATGCCTGCAGCTTACCCAGCCCTTTAGTTACCGAGCCAAATTGTTCTAACCGTTGATAAATTTCGGTGATGGCCGAGAGCCCTACCCAGGCACCCAGTAATAAGCCCAATAATGCTAAGTTAGCGACAACTGTTTGTGTCAACGCTAAGGTTCCCAGCGCTACAATTAAGGTAGCAACGGCAATCAGCGATAACGGCTTTAACAGTGGCGCCGCTTTTTGCTGTTTCCAGCGCACCCAGGGCCCAAGCCCTAGTAATAAGGCAAAAGGAATGGTTAAGTAATAAAACATTTGGTTAAAAAACGGCTCACCAATTGAGATCGTACCCAGCCCCAGTTCTTTATGCACCAGCGGGAACAGTGTCCCCAGTAATACTACCAGGGTCGCAGTAAGCAAAAATACGTTATTGCTCCATAGCATCACTTCGCGCGAGAAAATTTCGTAGCGGGCTTGGCTGCGTACCGAGTTCATCCGACTGGCGTAGAGCAGCAAGGAGCCACCAATCACAATTAATAAGAAGATCAACAAAAAGACGCCGCGCTCCGGATCGGCAGCAAACGAATGCACCGAGACTAATACACCCGACCGTACTAAAAAGGCCCCAACCAAACTTAATGAGAAGGCACCCAATGCCAGTAATACGGTCCAGGACTTAAAGGTGCCGCGCTTTTCGGTTACCGCTAGACTGTGAATTAACGCCGTACCCACCAACCAAGGCATAAAGGAGGCGTTTTCTACCGGATCCCAAAACCACCAGCCGCCCCAGCCCAATTCATAGTAAGCCCACCAGCTACCCAGCATGATGCCTAGGGTGAGAAACATCCAGGCGGCTAAGGTCCAGGGCCTCGCCCAACGTGCCCAGGTGCTATCAAATTTACCGCCCATTAAGGCCGCAATAGCAAAAGCAAACGACACGGCAAAGCCGACGTAGCCCATATACAACAAGGGAGGATGAATAATCATGCCAAAGTCTTGCAGTAGCGGATTTAAGTCATTGCCTTCTACCGGATAAAACGGCAGGCTGCGCTCAAACGGGTTCGACATAAATAACGAAAAGGCGATAAAACCGATATTAATCAGCCCCATTACGCCCAGAATGCGCCCTTGCATCAGCAGCGGCAAGCCTTTTGAGAATTGGGCAACTAAAGCCGTCCAGCCGGCGAGCATCATCACCCACAGCAGCATTGAGCCTTCGTGCGAGCCCCAGACGGCAGTCAGTTTGTAATACCAAGGTAAAATGGAACTGGAATTGCTGGCAACGTTAACTACGGTAAAGTCATCGTGAAAGAACGACCAGGCCAGTGCCAGAAAAGCCAGAAGAGTGAACACAAAGGTGCCAACAGACAGCGGCTTTGCCACCAACAAGGCACGCTCATTGGCGGTAAAACTGCCTGCCAGCGGCACTATCGCTAATAATACCGATAAAGCAAAAGCGAAGGTCAGCGCCAGCTGACCGTATTCTGCGATCATGCCTTAGCCCCCGTAACTGCTGGTTTTAGCGGGTTGCTGCTGCAACTGGCTTGGCGGGACGTGGCGAATGCCTTTCATTGCTTCGGCAACTTCAGGTGGCATATATTCTTCATCGTGTTTAGCTAATACTTCGGTTGCGGCTAATACGGTGGCATTCTTCAGTACCCCTTGGGCCACAATACCCTGCCCCTCGCGGAATAAGTCTGGCAAGATACCATCGAACTCTACGGTGGCGATTTCGCCTGAGTCGTCGGTTAAATCAAAACGCACTTTTAAACTGCTGGCATCGCGCGATACTGAGCCCGGCACTACCATGCCACCTAAGCGTAAACGCTGGCCCACGTCAGGTTTAATTTTACCCTCGCCCAAGCCCTGTACCAACTGGCCGGGCGTATAAAACAGGTTAATATTTTGCTGTAAGGCAAACAGCATAGCACCAATGGCTCCGGCGATAAGGCCAATAACTAACAACATTGATAACAGGCGTTTTTTACGTCTTGGTTGCATTAGGTCTGTTGCTCCTGATACTGCTTAATACGTTGTTCACGGGCCAATTTTGCCGCTAACTGCTGTTTCAACTGCCGTTGCTGATAGACACTCCAGCCCATTAACCCTACCAGTAACAGGTAGGTTAAGCCAAACGACAGCCAAACAAAGAAACTGTAACTTATGCCATTGCTGGCCATGGCCAAAAAATCACTGAAACTGGCGAAGTAGAACGTAAATAGGCCAAAAAGTTTCTGCGGCAGTTCTACGCCAGCGCTTAACAAAGCAGGCTGCTCTAACACAGCTAATATTAACGGAAATAGCGACATCGTCATTTTTTAGCTACCAGTTGTTTTACCCAGGGGCGATGTTGTTCGTTTTCTAAAATAGCCGTGCGTAAGCGATAACAGGCCAGCGCAGCAAACAGTAATTTAAAGGCTAATAAGCTAATCAGCAGAGGCCAAAGCATGCTCGGGTCAATAGATGGCTTAGCAAATTTGGTAATGGTGGCGCCCTGATGCAAGGTATTCCACCATTCTACCGAAAAGTGAATAATCGGCAGGTTAATCACGCCAATTACCGCCAGTAAGCTGGCAACTTTGGCACCGGTTTGCCGGTCAGAAAAAGCGCCATGTAGCGCCATTACACCAAAGTATAAAAACAATAAAATAAGCTCTGAGGTAAGACGGGCGTCCCATACCCACCAAGCGCCCCACATCGGTTTACCCCAAGCCATACCAGTCAACAGCGCTATCGCCGTGTATACCGCGCCAATAGGCGCTATAGCCAGCACCGCCCATTGTGCGGTTTTAATTTGCCATACCAAGGCGGTAAAGGCGGCAATGGCCATGGCCATATAAGCGCCCATCGACATAATGGCCGACGGCACATGAATATGAATAATACGGTAGCTGTCGCCTTGCTGATAATCGGTAGGCGTAAACCCCAGGCCCCAGATATTACCCAGCAGCATGGTAAAAACCGCCAGGCTCATTAGCCAGGGCGTGAGTTTGCCGCAAAAATGGTACAGCGTTTCCGGTTTTGCTAAAGGATCTAACCACTTAAACATATCAGCTCACATTTATCTTTAAAGCACTGCACACGGCCATAGGCACCAGCGCCAACGAAAACAACACAATAGCCAATAAAATGGCCAGTTGCCCAGTATACTCCAGCCCCATGCTGGCCGCTTCAATAGCCGCGCTGGCGAAAATAAGCAGCGGGATATACAGCGGTAAAATCAGTAACGCCAGTAAAATGCCGCCTTTATCGGCTGATACCGTAATGGCCGCCCCCAGTACGCTTAGCAAGCTCAGTACCGGCGTGCCTAACGCCAGTGTTAATGCCATGGCCTGCAGCGCCGACCATTCCATATTAAATAACAATGCCACTAAGGGCGATAATAACAGTAGCGGCAAGCCAGTGCTAAGCCAATTGCTACTAATCTTTGCCAGCACAAAGGGCAGCAGCGCCTGGCGCGCCGCCACTAATTGTTCTACTACGCCGTTGCGGTAGTCGTCTTTAAATAAGCGCTCGGCCGCTAATAACACGCTTAACAGTGCCGCTATCCAAACAATACCCGGTGCCATTATACGCAGCATATTGGGCTCTGGCCCAACGCCCAGCGGGAAAAGCGTGAGTACAATAATAAAAAACAGCACCGGGTTAAGCCAGTCTGATTTTTGCCGCGCCAGCAGCCGTAGCTCACGCTGTAAAAATACGCCAAACTTTACCATCGATAGTGGATCTCCAGCGCAGTAAGCGCATGATACTGTAGCGTAAGGGCTTGATGGGTAGTAAGAATGATGGCACCGCCGCGGCTTAAATGCTGAATAAAATGCTGCTGTAAATTGGCGATAGCGCTTTGATCCAGCGCGGTAAAGGGTTCATCTAAAATCCACAGCTGTGCTGCAGTAGTCCAGAGCCTTGCCAACGAGACCCGGCGTTGCTGCCCGGCCGAGAGCATTTTACAGGGAATATCTTCCAGCCCGGCTAACCCCAGGCTGGCTAATAAGGCTAAATCGTCGGTAGCATTAAGATCGGCAGCGGCACGCCAGAATTGTAAATTCTCCAGCGCCGTTAATTGCTCATGAATACCGCTTTGATGGCCGATAAAACAGAGGTTGGCTGCATAGTCGGCACTAAAGTGCGCCAAGGGCTTGCCAAGGTAGCAAAGCTCACCTTCATCTGGCCGGGCTAAGCCTGCCAAAATACGGAGTAGTGAGCTTTTACCGGCGCCGTTTTTGCCTTTAATTTGCAAAAGTTCGCCCGGTTTTAGCTGTAACGATAGCTGTTCAAACAGCACCCGGTCTTGTTTTACGCAACTAAGATCTGCTGCGCTTAACAACATTGGGGCAGTAACAGCAAAGGTAGGTTGTGCTATATTCACAGGCCTCTGACTATCGACGACGGACAAAATTGCGCGCATATTAGCATAATGCTGTCGGAATACGAATCAGAACCGGCCTGCAGCCGTGATCCAGATCAGCTGTTTGGACAAATTGTCGACAAGGCATCTTTACAGGGGCATAACTGCTTTAATGGACCCTTTTAATCTTGGTAAAGTAGCGGCCAGTAACAATCTGGCGGAGAATAACAGTAGTAGCCTGCTGAAACTGGCCGCGGCTACACCCTACCCGGCCCGGCTAGTAACCCAGGCAGCAGACGGTGCTATGCTTTTGTTGCAAAGCCAACAGGGGCAACAGCGTTTACCCCTTAATAGCGTACCCGCCGCCTTGCCGCAAAATGTGCCGCTGCAACTTAGCTTTAGCGCCGCGCCTAATAACGCGGTAGAGGTTAAAGTGATGCAATGGCATGGCGCCGCGCAAGCCATGCCGCTAACACCGGCACAAGCTCAGCTGTTGCAGCAACCAGCACAAATTCAACAATTAGCCACACAGATAGCACAGGGCGAGGCGGTTCGTCAGTTAGCGGGGGATGCCTTTAAACTCACTCTTTCGCCACAAGCTACCCAAACCTTACAGTTGAATCAAACACAAGCCGTGCAATTAGTGCTCGCCCCCATACCGGCGCAAAGCACAGACTCCGCGGCACAACCACCAACTTCGCTGCCGGTGTTGGTGGCGCAATTAAAAGCCTCTGAGGTATTTCAATTATTAAGCCGCCCGATGCAACAACTGCTATTACAACCAGAGCAGCAGGTTGCGGTACTACAACAGCTACAGAGCAAGGCGCCAGTGATTCAACTTGGTACAGCGGTATTACCGCTAACCCCGGCCCAGCGCCAACCACTGCTGGCACTATTATTACCGCTGGTTAAACAACAAGCGGCTACTCAATTAACCAATACCGCAGCGTTGCTATTAATTCAGCCGCTAAAATCACTGCCAACAGTGTACTTAAACAGCAGCGATCTGGCACGACCTGTGCAAGTTGTAGCAGCAGCGACAGCAGCAATAAATGTAGCAACAGGACAAATGCTAAGCGATTCCGCAGCAGTGACGCCTGTTAAAACGACACCGCCTGAAGCCCCGAAACAAACTCAGTCAATAACCAGCTTGATAAAAGATGCTGTGGCGTTAATTAAAGAGGATGTGATGAAAGCGGTAAATCTGGAAAAAATTTTTAGTACCAACAGTGCAGCTAGCGACAATGCCAATCTTAAGATCCAACCAGGTGCTCAGTATTTTGGCAAGTTGCAGTTGCTCAGCGCTCAGCAACTGCAAAGTGGTCAACAAGCAGCCCAATTGTTGTTACAAACGGCGCAAGGCTCAATAAAGCTGCCGTTGGCACAGGTGCCTGCAATACCTGCGGGTGTGCCACTGCAACTTAGTTTTAAGGAAACTTCACCGGGTGTAATAGAGGTGCAGGTTAGAGTACTAACGACCTTACCACAATCGGTTACGCTAAGCTCCGCACAAGCCCAATTGCTGCAAGATCCAAAACAACTGGAACAACTGCAGCAACGACTGGCGCGGGGCGAGCCTATAGTGCAATTAGCGGGCGAACCCATCAAATTACCCGTTGGAGGTACGAAGTTAATGCAGTTGCAGTTGCTGCCGCCCACTGAATTTAGGGCTCAGACCAGTCCACGCGAGCAGGGCTCAAATTCGCAATGGCAACTTAGTATTCAACCTGTCGCCAGTGAGCAAAAACTGCAACTACCAAGCAGTGACTTTTTAAAACCGCTGCCTCTCGCGGCAATGAATAGCGCCGTGAAAGTAGCACAAACACAGAGTGCCGAAATCAGCAATAACGCCTGGCGCCAATTATTACCGCTATTAGAGAGTTCGCCAGCTACCTTACGCAGCCTGCCAGAAATGCCGGCAGCCGTGCAACAAATCTTTAGTTTATTGCGCCAGGCGCAGCCCGATGGCAGCAAGGTGTTATCGGCACCTCAGGTTGTCGAACAATTACAGGCAGCGCTACAATTTCAACCGATGCAAGCACAACCAAATATGGGCACTGCTGCCGGTACCTTAGCCGTGGCCATTCAATTATTACTGGGCCATTTATTAAGGCAACCGCTTACCGCTGGCAAAGAGCCCGCGACGCAACGTTTGGCACAAAGTATCGGCCAGTTAGATGCGCAACAAAGTGGTCAGTTGCTGCGTGCTTTAGGTAGCCACAGCAGTGCTTTGCAATTAGCACAATTGCAAAACGCGGATACGGCCAGCATTGGCCAACAGTGGTTGATCCCGCTAGCGCTGCAGCAACAGCAAGAAAGCCGCTTAAGTCAGATTTTAATTGAGCAACGTGAGGCTGAAAATAAAGACAAAGCGGAAAAGCAAAAATTCTGGCAACTGACTATGAAGTTTGACTTAGGTCGCTATGGTCAGTTAATGGCAGTAGCCAAACTTCAAAATAATGATGTGCAACTGCAGTTTTATACCGACGAACCGCTGGCATTACGCCAGGCTGAGAAATTTTTACCGCTGCTAACCGAGCGCTGCACAGCTCAGGGGCTAAGCGTTAGTAAAGCGCAGTGCCAGCTTGGTAAAATCCCCGACACCCTCGGCAACCGCCGCACCAGTTTAATCTCTACCAAAGCCTAACCACATCAGGGGTTATACCCGGTACCGGAGTTGTGTGGATAACTTATAACCGGTACCGGAGTCGTGTGGATAAGTTAAAACAGCAGGTTTTTACCAAAGTAGATGGTGGATACGGTGTTCACAAAAATAATTGCCAGAATTACCGGAATAAAAGTACCTAATGAGAAGTTAACGTACTTCTGCAGTACCGACCCCGCAAAGGTTTGATTACCATCACCAATTTCAGCATCCAGATTGTGCTTTTTCCAACGGTAAATCACAAAGAGGCAAAGTAAAAAACCATTGAGCGGCAAGATGGTCTCGTAGAACATATCGTAGACAACATCGAAAAAGGATTTATTAACACCACCGTAGCTGAGTAGATTACTCAAAAAGTCTATCCGGCCAAACGACAAGGCCGATACGATAGCTAAAACGACCATGACACTGCCCAGAATATAGAGCGCTTTACGTCTGCTGACGCCTTTGCCATCCATAACACTCGCCACCGGCACTTCTATAATTGACACTAAGGATGTCATAGCGGCGAAAAAGACCAGTAAGAAGAAAAACGCTGCCACAAAAGAGGCACCGAAGTAACCTATATCTGCCTGTAATGCCAGAAAGATCTTCGGCAAGAACATAAATATCATACCGATGCTAGACTCGGATAATTCCGCAATTTCGATATCAGGATTAAACGAAAACACCGCAGGTAAAATGAGTAACCCGGAACAACAGGCAACCAACAACGACAAGCCTGCCACGGTTTTACCGGCAGAAACAATGTTGTCGTGCTTTTGAATATAAGAGCCGTAAGTGATCAGAATACCCATAGCCAAAGACAATGAGAAAAAGGCCTGGGCCAGAGCGCCGTTAAGTACTTCACCAGTGAGTTTGGTGAAATCTGGGATCAGGAAGAATTTCACTCCTAACATGGCATTTTCTAATGTTAGAACGTAAATAACCAATGCTATCAACATAATAAATAGGGTTGGCATCAATACTGTTGTGGCTTTTTCAATGCCCTTTTTCACACCACCTTGCAGAATTAAAAAGGTTAAGCCGACAACGAAAGCCATATACCCAAATAGTTCGTTGCTGTTAATAAAATTACCAAACCCGGCAGGATCGGCCAACTGATCTAGCTGCCCGAACATGGCTTTGCCCAGATAACCGGCAATCCACACGGTAATAACCAGATAAAACACCCCAATCATAAAAGGCGTTAGCACCGACAACCACCCCACTGCACGCCATGCACGGTTTTTACCAATTTCTGTATAAGCACCTAAGGGATTTTGCCGGGTGTGTCGGCCTAAACTCATCTCTGCCAACATAACGGGTAAGCAAATAAAGAATACGAAAAAGGCATACATTATAAGGAAGGCTGCCCCGCCATTTTTACTGGCCATTACCGGAAAAGCAACCAGATTACCAATACCAACAGCGGAACCGGCTGCAGCTAGGATAAAACCTAAGCTAGAGCTAAATTGTTCACGTTTCATAACTGCGTGACTCCTGGATATATTATTTTAATTGTTATTTTTACTTCTGTTGCATGCTAACAGCCTGTGCGAATAAATCCTAGCCCGAGCTGCTTAGTTACTTAGGGCAATTGGATTTGTAACACAAATCTGCTAATGTTCAGGCTCAATTTCAGGGGTGAGTTTTTACCATGTTATATATGATTTATGCAGAAGATGCGGCCAATAGTCTGGAAAAACGGTTAGCAGCCCGCCCGGCTCACCTAGCCAGGCTAGAACAGTTAAAAAGTGAGAATCGTTTAGTGATGGCGGGCCCTTTGCCAGCTATTGATTCCGACACGCCGGGCGAAGCGGGCTTTACCGGTTCATTGGTTGTTGCTGAATTTGCCTCTTTAGCCGCCGCTGAAGCGTGGGCTGAAGCCGATCCGTATTGGGCGGCAGGTGTTTACTGCAAGGCAACAGTAAAACCTTATAAAAAAGTTTTACCCTAATTAATTTTTCAAAGGATTGTATTGATGAGCGCTTATATTCTTCTTACCGGGGGTGCCGGTTATATCGGCAGCCACACTGCGCTATGTTTACTGCGCGCTGGCTATAACGTAATTAGCTTTGATAACTACAGCAACAGCTCAGATGAAGCGTTAAAGCGGGTTGAGCAGTTAGCAGGTAGGAGCGTGATCAGCATTAATGGTGATATTCGGGATCAGGCCGCATTAACAGCGGTATTTAGCCAATATAAAATCGACGCTGTGGTGCATTTTGCTGGCTTAAAAGCCGTAGGCGAATCCACCCAATTACCGCTGCATTATTATGATAATAACGTTGCAGGCACAGTGACCTTATGCCGGGTTATGCGTCATTTCAATGTTAAGAAACTGGTATTTAGTTCATCCGCCACCGTTTACGGCGACGCAAAAGAAGTGCCGATTAAAGAAACCTCGCCACGTTCCGCAACCAATCCCTACGGCCAAAGCAAGCTGATGATTGAGCTTATTTTGGAAGACCTGGTAAAAGCAGAACCGGATTGGTCTATCGCTTTGTTGCGCTATTTCAATCCGGTTGGCGCAGACGTTAGCGGGCGAATTGGCGAAGATCCGAATGGTATACCAAATAACTTAATGCCTTTTATCGCCCAAGTGGCAGTAGGCAAGCGCGAACAGTTAAGTGTATTTGGTAATGACTACCCTACCCCTGATGGCACCGGTGTGCGCGATTATATCCATGTGGTTGATTTGGCGCATGGACATTTAAAAGCGCTGGAATACTTGCAGCAGCATGAAGGTATTGAAGCCATTAATTTAGGCACCAGCGTAGGCTATAGCGTACTGGATATGGTAAAAGCCTTTAGCGAAGTAAATAAGGTGGCAGTACCTTATCAAATAGCACCACGTCGCCCGGGCGATATTGCCACCTGTTATGCCGAGCCAAGCAAAGCACGAGAGTTATTAGGTTGGCAAACAGAGAAAACGTTAGAAGATATGGTACGGGACAGTTGGCACTGGCAAAGCCAAAACCCGAACGGTTACAAAGCCTAAAGCGAATAGCTCAAACTATTAAACTGTACCGGAGTTGTGTGGATAAGTTTCAAGGTTATCCACACAACTCCGGTACAGAAAACTGCTCACTATGGTTAAGGCTGAATGAGCCCAAGTTCTAAAGCGAGTAATACGGCGCGGGTGCGATCGCGTACGCCGAGTTTACTGAGGATGGTAGAACATTGGTTTTTTACCGTGCCTTCGGATTTGTATAAGGCATTGGCAATTTCTTTGTTGCTGTATCCTGCTGCCATTAACTGCAAGATTTCCAGTTCTTTATCACTTAAAGGTTCAAAGGCTACCGGCTTACTGAAGGCGGTTTTTGGCGTTTTTCTGACCTGCGTAAGCAAGCGTTCCGTGATATTCGGTTGGAAAAAACTGCCGCCGTTAGCCAGCGCGGCGATTGCTGCAACCAAGGTTTCCAATGAAACGTCTTTAAGTAAAAAGCCTTTTGCGCCAGCTTGAATACTTTGCAGCACTAAGTCATGCTCATCAAAGGTGGTTAATACCAAAACGGGTGAGCTTAATTCGGCTTGCTGTAAGGCCTGTAAGGTTTGAATACCATCCATTATCGGCATAGAAAGGTCGAGCAGAATAACATCAGGTTTGTGAGCCTGACATAACGCCACAACACGGGTGCCATCAGCAGCTTCTGCCACCACCTGTACCTTGCCTGATATAGCCAGTAAACTGCGAATACCATCGCGAATAAGTTTTTGATCATCTACCAGTAATACATTAAACACTGGCAAGCTCCTGCGGTAAACGGATCTGTAGTTGCATGGCTCCGGCCTCGTTGTGAATAAGCAAACGCCCCCCGCATTCAGCCAAACGCTCTTGCATACCCGTTAGGCCATTGCCCCATTGCCAGCTAGCGGCGACCTTGCCGTTATCGGTAATAGTAAGCTCTAACTCCTGCTGTGCTAACTCCAGAGGCTTTAGCCTGGCAACAATACTAAGCTTGGTCGCGCAAGCGTGCTTTAAGGTATTACTTATAGCCTCTTGCACCAACATTAAAAGATGTTGCGCTTGCACAACACTGGGTAAACTCAGCTCAGTTGGAATATCCAGCTCTACCTGCAAGGGTTCCGGTACGTTTTCTATCAGCGGTTGCAGCAATTGCTGCAGGTTAAGATCAGAATAATCGCGCATTGAGCTCACTGTTTCACGCACATCGGATAACAATAATCTGGCCAATTGCAAACTTTTATCGACCTGCTGTTTCGCCTCACCGTCAGTATGATAACTGGCAACTTGCAGTTGAATAGTCAGTGCAGTTAGATGATGCCCCAATAAATCATGCAGGTTGCGTGCAATACGTGTGCGCTCGGCTTGCCTTGATGCCGCTAACAGCAGTTGTTGTGCGCTTTGTAACTCCAGATTTTTAGCCGCCAGCGCCTGTTTAGCCTGTTGCTCGGCGGTTATAGCACTTTGCATTATTACCGCAAATAGGTGAAAGGCGCCGTATAAGCTGGCGGTGATCCACAAACTGCGTTGTTCAAGCCAGGCCATAATACTAAACCAAATAATCACCACCACCGCACTTAGCAACAGTGCTTGGCGCTGCGACATAATATGCGGTAATAAACACACCCATATAATGCTAAGTATGGCCAAATAATCAAACTGTCTGGGCGGCAACAGCACTAACACAGCAAAAGCACAAAGTAGCGGTAACCACAGCAGGTAACGGCCATAACGCCCACCAAGGCTGCAACTATGATTCTCCTGCGTCAGCAACGTAAAGCTTATTCCATAAAGCAACAGTAGCACGGTAACGACAATAACGGGTTGCTCGCCCGGCAAGCGTTGCAGGATAAGTAAAGTAAGTGCTGACACCAGGAGCCAGGTTACAACACCGGCTAAGGTAGCAAGAGGAAAGCGTAAGTTCATCAAACTATTATGTAGCTTTAATAATTATCTGCAATAGGCCAAAAGTCATCTTTTAAAGTACTGACTTTTGGCACCTGTGCCGCGACAGAGAACCTCTTAGACTGCAGGCAGAACTCAATGGAGGCTTTGCCATGTCAACGATACATTCCACCTTACTTTACCTACATATTCTGCTAGGGGCAATTTGCCTGCTACTCTTCTGGCTGCCGGTGATCAGCAAAAAAGGTAGCAAAATACACAATACCAGCGGCCGCCTCTATTACCAGATGATGCTGTTTATCGCGGCCTCAGGTGCTGTAATGAGTACGCTCGTGCTGATAGATCCGATTGCAGTCTATACCAGTGGTAACCCACTGCCAGCAAACAAGGTAGCGCAATTTGAACGCGAGCGGCGACACTTTTCAGCGTTTTTGCTACTGCTAAGTGTGTTGACCTGGGTCACTATTCGCCATGCCTATACGGTGCTTAAGGCAAAAGCGGCGCTTAATCAGCTTAAAAGCTGGCAACTGCAATTACCGGTTTTGCTACTGTTTGTCGGTAGTCTCTACATGCTGTGGTCTGGCTGGCGCAGCGGTACCGTGTTATTTATGATTTTCTCGGTTGTTGGGCTTGTTACCGCTGTTAGCATTTGGCGCTATACCCGGCAAAAAGCTTTAGCTCAACGGCAATGGATTATCGAGCATTTTAGTTCCATGATTGCCAGCGGCATTGCCCTTTATACAGCGTTTTTTGCAGCAGGTGGCAGGCGAATGCTGGCCGGGATTTTAACCGGCCACTGGCAAATCGTCAGCTGGGTGATAGCCCCTGCTCTCGGTGTACTAGCAATAGTATTGTTTAAAAAGCACTTCGAGCGCAAATTCCGCGTTATCCCCTAACCTTTTCCATGCTGCGGTGTCAGACACCTGTGGATAAACTAGTCGTTTTTAACAGATTATCCACCGCACTCCGACACCGTACCGGAGTGCGGTGGATAAAATTCAACTTTGACAGCGGCCTGCTGCATATCCTAACATCAGACTTCTGTATCTAAAGATGGCTATAATGATGACGATAAAGCTAAAAGATAAGATTGTCTGGATCACCGGTGCATCAGGGGGGATCGGGGAGGCATTAGCAAAAGCCTTGGCCCGGGAGGGTGCAATTGTCGTACTCAGCGCCAGACGTGTTGCAGAGCTGGAGCGGGTGCGATTGTCATTACCTGAAGCCGATAAACATCTGGCGTTACCAATGGATATTTGCGATGAACAGGCGCAGCAACAGGCTTTAACCAATGTTATGGCTCGCTACGGTAGAATAGACTGGCTAATTAATAATGCCGGGATCAGCCAACGTGCTTTGGTGATGGATACTTCCGCTGATACCGATCGCAAAATTATGGAAATTGATTATTTTGCGCAAGTGGCATTAAGCCGCCGGGTATTGTCGGTCATGCTAAAGCAAAACAGCGGTCAACTGGTGTTTGTATCCAGCGTTGCCGGGCTGGTCGGCACGCAATTTCGTGGTAGTTATTCAGCGGCTAAGGCGGCATTGCACTTATGGGCTAATAGCGCGCGAGCAGAATTATATGCGCAGGGCATTAGGGTGGCGGTGGTATTTCCGGGTTTTGTTAAAACCGCGGTCTCGATGAATGCCTTAACCGGCAATGGCGACGCACTGGGCAAGATGGATGATGCACAGGCTAACGCCATGACCGCAGAGCAATTTGCTGCGGCCACGTTAAAAGCACTAAAAGCCGGGAAAAGCTATATTGTGGTCGGCGGCTTTAAAGAAAAACTTGCCGCCTTAATTGGTCGCATTTCGCCTGAGTTACTATACAAAATGATCCGAAAAAGTAAGGTGCGCTAAACACAAGTACCTGAGTTATCCGGATAGAGTTATGTGGATAACGTTGCAAAAATATCCACAAGTACCGGAGTTGTATGAATAACTAGCCTCTATTGCGGGTTGGCTGCTTCGGTTTATGCCCTGGCTTACGTGCGGGTTTATTACCGGAATTGCCCGTTTTATTGTCTGATGCAGCCGGTCGGCGTTCCTGTTTAGCAGGGCGCTCAGTCTTGGCCGCTTTACCTTCTGCTTTCGCAGGTGTTTTCTCGGCAATCTGGTGTTTACGTACAGCGCGTTTCATACTGGCCAAGCGGCGGCGGCGTTCGGTACGATCTTCAGCTTTAACTAAGGTTTCAGTTTCAGCCCCTAAGTGTACTAACTTGCGTAAGTAGTTCACTTCGTCCAGTGGATACTCGGCATAGCCACCGGCAGGGAGGTGTTTCGGTAACAGTAAGTCACCATAACGTACCCGGATAAGCCGGCTGACTACCGCACCTTGTGATTCCCACATGCGGCGTACTTCGCGATTACGGCCTTCGGTTAATACCACATGGAACCAACGGTTAATGCCCTCGCCCGGCAGCGCTTTAATTTTCTTGAAGTTGGCCTTACCATCTTCTAATTCCACGCCGGTGCGCAGACGCTGGATCATGGCGTCATTAATTTCGCCAAATACCCGTACGGCATATTCACGCTCTACTTCAAACTTAGGATGCATTAAGCGGTTGGCCAGCTCACCATCAGTAGTAAACAACAGTAAACCTGAGGTATTAATATCTAAGCGGCCGATGGCAATCCAGCGCGCACCTTTGATATTAGGCAAGCGTGAAAACACGGTCGGCCGCCCTTCCGGATCGGTGCGTGAGCAAATCTCGCCTTCTGGCTTATGATAGGCCAGTACCCGACAAATATGCTGCTCTTCGCTGGCAATTTGTACCGGGTGCCCATCGACCCGAATAGCTTGTGTGGTATCAACCCGATCGCCCAATACAGCGGGTTTACCATCTACGGTAACCCGGCCACGGCTGATCCAGTCTTCCATTTCGCGGCGCGAACCGACACCGGCCCGGGCCAATACTTTCTGTAATTTTTCACTCATTAATGGAGCTCTCCTGTCATCTCGACGGTGGATAATTGTTGCTCAACACTCTCACTGAGAATAGCTTGAAACTCAGTCAACGGCGGCAACGCAGTTAAATGGGGTAACCCAAAATAATCTAAAAAGGCTGCCGTAGTAGCGTAGAGCCCCGGCCGACCTGGTACTTCTTTATAACCTACCACCTTAACCCAGCCACGCTCGGTTAAAGTGCGAATAATTTGTGTGCTCACTGAAACGCCGCGAATTTCTTCAATTTCACCGCGGGTGATCGGCTGTCGATACGCAATAAGTACTAAGGTTTCCAATACCGCTCGCGAATAACGCGGTGAGCGCTCTGGCCAAAGTTTGGCTAAAGCTTCACTAAATTCCGGGCGGGTATGAAAACGATAACCACTGGCGGTTTCTAACAGTTGAATGCCGCGTGCGCTGTAATCTTGCTGTAATTGCTGCAATATTTGCGTGAGCTTACGGCTACTTACCGCGAATTCATCCAATACGGTAGCTTGTAACTCAGTGCGGCTAAGGGGCTTGTCGGCCGCAAAGATGGCGGCTTCTAGTAGCTGCAGTAATTGCACATCGTTTATTTTGCGCGCCATTATGCCTCATTAATTGCTAATTTGACATGGATTTGTGCGTAAGGAGCCACTTGTGTCAGCTCCACCAATTTCTCCTTGGTCAGCTCCAGTATCGCTAGAAAACTTACTACTACTCCTTCCCGGCCTTCGCTTAACTCAAAGCACTCGGCAAATTCCAGATAACCCTGGCGCTGTTGCAGTAAATCTAAAATACGGCTCATCCGCTCGCGGGTAGAAAGGTGTTCACGTCTAATCTGGTGATGTTGCAGTGCCTTGGCGCGTTTTACAATATCGCCCAGTGCCGACAGCAGTTCGTCAAAGTCTACGTCAGGGAAAATCAGCAGTGGGCTAAAATTATCTGCCAAACTGGCTTTCGCCGGGAAAAAATCCCGTTCTTGCCGGGGTAAGGCATCTAAGTCGGTCGCGGCTTGCTTAAAAATTTCGTACTCTTGCAGCCGCCGCACCAACTCGGCCCGCGGATCCAACTCTTCTGCTTGCTCAGCATGCAACCGTGGCAACAACAGACGCGATTTAATTTCGGCCAGCATGGCTGCCATCACCAGATATTCTGCGGCCAGTTCAAAATTTAACTCCTGCATTAGGTTAATATATTCCATATATTGCAGGGTAATTTCGTTTACTGGTAAATCCACCAGATCAAACTTATGCCGACGAATTAGATAGAGCAGAAAATCGAGCGGCCCTTCAAACGCATCAAGTAAGATCTCCAGTGCTTCTGGCGGAATATAAAGATCTTCCGGTCGCTCCAGCACCGCTTCGCCACGCACATAAGCCAGCGGCAGCTGTTGCTGAATAGTCAGGCTGGCAGGTTGTTCGCTCATATCCCGACCACCGGCTTAAGCTGTGACAAACTTATTGAAACGGCCGCACATCGCCCCGCCCTTCCCGCACCAGTATAGGGCTGTCATCTGATAAGTCGATTACCGTAGTTGGATCTTCGCCAATCACACCGCCGTGTAAGATCAAATCAACCTGTTTTTCCAACTGCTGGCGCATATCATCCGGATCTGATTCTGCAAATTGCTGCCCTGGCAATACCAGGCTGGTGGAAAGTAACGGCTCACCTAATTCGGCTAGCAGTGCCAAGGCAATTTTATTCTCAGGAATACGTAAGCCGATAGTTTTTTTCTTTTCGTTTAACAAACGCCGTGGTACTTCTTTAGTACCGCGTAAAATAAAGGTATAAGCACCTGGCGTGTTGTTTTTAATTAAGCGAAAGGCGGTATTTTCTACCTTGGCATAGACCGATAGCTCCGATAAATCACGTACCATCATAGTAAAGTGATGATCGCCATTAATCTGCCGAATGCGTAATATCCGCTCAAGCGCGTTTTTATCGCCGGTATGGCAGCCTAGGGCATAACCACTGTCGGTTGGGTATACCACCACGCCACCTTGCTGAATAATTTGCACCGCTTGCTTAATTAAGCGTTGCTGTGGTGTCTCAGGGTGTATATGAAAGAACTGGCTCATAACTCTTGCCTTTGTAAAGTCGTTGCCGTAACTGGCGGCGGCGCTAGCGCCCAATTAGCCCAAATGGGCGTAACATCCTCAGGTAAATATAGATGTTTTCCCAATTCATTCCAAGTTGTAGGTTGATGGAAATCTGAACCGACAGAGGCAGTTAGCCCATGCTGTAAACAAAGCGCCCAGAGCTCATGCCGCTGCACCACAGTTTGCTGTGGTGAAATAATTTCGATGGCATCACCACCGGCCAGTGCAAAATCGTTTACCAACCGTTTTAAATACTTACCGTTTAATTTGTACTTAAGTGGGTGTGCTAATACCGCTTGACCACCGGCATCATGGATCCACTGGATCGCCTCAGCCATCGCTACCCAATTATTTGGCACATAGCCGGTTTTACCGCGCGCCAGATATTTTTTAAACACGGTATTCATAGTCGCGGCACGACCGGTTTTTACCAAAAAGCGCGCAAAGTGGGTGCGGGTGATAGCCCCCTCACCGGTTTCAGCTAACACGGCCTCTAACGCGCCGGGAATATTGGCTTTTGCCAGACGGCGTGAAATCTCTTCAGCTCGCGCTAAGCGGCGCTGCTGCTGGCTTGCCAACCGGCTGAGTAACTGTGGGCAATTTGCGTCAATATTTAACCCCACAACATGCACTTCGAATTCTGACCAAGCGGTCGACAACTCGACGCCGGGAATTAAAGTCAGTGGCGCTTGCTCTGCCGTAAGCCAGCGCTGCGCTTCGGCCAAGCCGCTAACGGTATCATGATCGGTGATGGCCAGCACATCCAGCTTAAATTGCAGTGCCCGGCTAAGTAGCTCAGCTACGCTTAATACGCCATCAGAGTGATTAGTGTGACTATGTAAGTCAATTTTCATGCAGTTTCCTTCTAAACTGCCGTTATTGTCGCACAGTACGCCTTAAAGCCCAACTTTAGAAAAACCACTACACTAGTTAAAGCGAATTAGCAAAATCCGCGTAAACCCTCGCCCAATCGGGCGGGGATATAAGCGGGAACCGCGCAGCGGTTCTAGTCAGGTGTGGCCTGACTTTGTACATATTCTTTCAGTGTTTCGATAGTTGCTCCACCTGCGCTACAGGCAAAGTAGGAACGCGACCAGAGTGCTGCACTTTTGCTTTGTCGGGGTATGTGGGTATTGAGTATGCGTATCCGGCGTGATGAGACTGACTTCAGGTTGTTAACCATGATACTGATCGCCAGTTTCGGTGGGTAGGCTATCAACAGATGAACATGATCTTCTTCACCGTCCATTTCCAGCATGTCACATTCCAGTTTCTCGCAAGCAGACTCAAATGCTTCGCGCAGCTGCTCAATCATATAGCCATCGAACAGTTTTCGTCGGTACTTGGTAGTAAAGACCAGGTGGACAACCAGCTTGGTGACGCTGTGGCGTTTTCGAAGGTAATCTGATAGCAATTCCTTATGATGCACACTCACTTGAAATATGACCTTAATGGCTTATAATTAACAAATTATATCAATGAGCGCTGAAATGTTAAAGGCCACGAAAGTACGCATTTATCCCACACCTGAGCAGGCGGAATTTTTAAACCGCCAGTTCGGCGCTGTGCGCTTTGCGTACAACAAGGCTTTGCATATCATTAGCAGCCAGTACAAGCGTCATGGCCTGAAATTAAAAGCTAAAAAAGACCTCAAGCCGCTGTTGGCTGTTGCGAAGAAATCTCGCAAGTATCACTGGCTAAAAGATTTTGATTCGATTGCACTCCAGCAGGCATGTATCAATCTGGATAAAGCCTTTCAACGTTTCTTTGATCCCAAACTGCCTTCTCGTTATCCCAAGTTCAAGCGCAAGCACGGCAGGCAGTCCAGCTATCATTGCATGAGCGTTGATTGTGGTGATGACTGGATTAAAGTGCCGAAGTTAAAGCAACCCATCAAAGCGCGTATTCATCGCAAGGTTGAAGGAAAACTGAAAAGCATCACCCTGTCCCGCACCGTGACGGGTGAATACTATGCCTCACTACTGCATGAAGATGGGCAAGAAGCGCCTGCACCTATTCAAAGCCTGAATGCTGTTCAAGTGCTCGGATTGGATATGGGTTTAACACATATTGCTATAGATTCAAACGGCACGAAAAAACCGAATCCACGCTTTTTGAAGAAAGCCAGTGCCAATCTGCGCCGTAAACAAAAAGCCTTATCACGCTGCAAGAAAGGCAGCAAAGGTCGTGCAAAAGCCCGACTTAAACTCGCTAAGGCGCATCAGCGTCTGGCGAATGCTCGTGCTGATTTTCAGCACAAGCTGTCTCGACACGTTATTGACGAAAACCAAGCGGTAATTGTCGAGACACTGAAAGTCAAAAACATGCTGAAGAACAGGAAATTATCCAAGCACATTGCCGATGCGAGTTGGTCAGGCTTGATCCAAAAGCTGGAATACAAGGCCAAAGAGCAAGGCAAGCATCTGATTAAAATTGATCAATGGTTTGCCAGCTCTAAAACCTGCTCTTGCTGTGGACACAAGCTGGAAGAATTGTCGCTGAACGTGCGTGATTGGCACTGTCCAGCCTGCTCAACACAGCGTGATCGGGACATCAATGCAGCCTTAAATATCAAGGCGCAAGGTATTTTAAAATTAAAGGCCGCAGGACTGTCGGTCTCTGCCAATGGAGGCAAGCGTCAATCTGGTCACGTACCAGTTGCTGCCTGAGAAGTTGGAAGCCTCGCCCGTTGCGCTTTAGCGCTTAGGGCGGGGAGCAGTCACATTTGTAGCAATTAAAACCGCATGGAGGTAGTAATGTTTAGCTGGTTAAAACCTGATCCCATTAAAAAAATGAGTAAGCAGTACAACGCTAAATTGGAGCAAGCAATGCATGCACAACGCAACGGTGATATGCGACTATTTGCTGATCTTACGGCTGAAAGCGAAGAGATATGGCAAAAAATCACCGAGCTTAAACACAAACAAGGGTTATCAACCTGAGTCAATTTGGCGGTCGCAGCTATTATGTAACCTGTAGATATAGTGCACCGCCAATAAGCCGTTTAGCCATCTTTACGCTTTTATTTCTTTTAAATGCAAAATTACCCTTGACGCGAAAACGATTTCGCGGTTTTATGTAGCTGTCTAATTTAAGGTGATTAAAACCAATGCAATTTACAACCGCTTTTAACCTGATCAACTGGTGGTGGCACATTCCCAACGGGCGTGTGTAGGCGTTGTATTCGCTTTAATTACCTAAGCCCGTTTCCTAAAGAAGCGGGCTTTTTTTTGCGCCTAATTTATTGTTGCACTCGATTTGATTAAGACGCTTTACACAGCACTTTATTAAGAACTTTGCATTTAATGCCTAACGCTTTTGCAGTAAGGACAACCTAAGATGATTTTTAGTCATATTACCGATACACCGGGCGAAGTGGCCAGTATCGCGCTACCGGTGCCCTATCAGGCCGATGCGCTGGCAGCTTACGCCAGTTTATGTGCGCCTGAGCGCTGCTCGCTCTTGTTAGAGTCGGCCGAAATTGACAGTAAAAACAGCGTAAATAGCTTGATGTTAATTGATGCGGCGCTGCGGATTGAGTGCAATGAACAGCAAGTTGTTATTAAAGCGCTAAGTAATAATGGTTTAGCCTTATTAGCATTTTTAGCCGACAAGCTGGACGCTTTAGCCACCATTACCCTGACTGCCGAGCAGTTAACGGCAACCTTTGCGCGCCCTGATGCGCTATTAGATGAAGTAAGCCGCTTAACCCAAGCTAACCCTTTTAGTGCACTGCGGGTAATTCAACACAGTTTGCGCGGCCAGTGTGATGAGCCTTTCGCCATCTTTTTAGGCGGGGTAATTGGTTATGATATGGTCGCCAATATTGAACAGCTGCCAGCGGTTGCCGCCAAAACCAACAAATGCCCGGACTATTTATTTTATTTGGCAGAAACTGCACTGGTGATTGATCATCAGCGCCAGCAAAGCCGTTTAGTGGGTAATGTATTTTGTGGTGAGAACGCCGCCGCGAATTGCTTTGTAATTGGCAAACGCTTAGAGCAGCTAAAACAACAATTAGCACACAGCCAGCCGCTAGCCGCAGGTCAAGCGACTGAGCAGGTGGAGATCGAGGTCGATATTAGCGATAGCGATTTTGAACAACAGGTGGAAAATTTAAAAGCGCATATTGTTGCAGGCGATATCTTTCAGGTGGTGCCCTCGCGCTGTTTTTCACTGCCCTGCCCTAAGCCGCTGCAAGCCTATGCTAAATTAAAACAGCTTAACCCCAGCCCCTATATGTTTTATTTGCAAGATCCGACGTTTTGCTTATTTGGCGCTTCGCCTGAGTCGGCGCTCAAGTTTGCTGCAGCGGATCGTCAGGTAGAAATTTATCCGATAGCCGGTACCCGGCGGCGTGGCTTTGCGGCCGATGGCAGTATTGACCGCGATTTAGATAGCCGTATTGAGTTGGAACTGCGTCAGGATGAAAAAGAAAAAGCCGAGCATCTTATGCTGGTCGATTTAGCCCGCAATGATGTGGCGCGGATCAGCGTACCGGGTAGCCGTTATGTTAAAGAGCTTTTAAAAGTAGACCGCTATTCCTACGTGATGCATTTAGTCTCGCGCGTAGTGGGCACCTTAAAACCTGAGCTGGACGCACTGCACGCCTATCAAGCCTGTATGAATATGGGCACTTTAGTCGGCGCACCGAAAGTTAAAGCAGCAGAGCTAATACGCCAGGTCGAAGGCCAAAAACGCGGCTCTTATGGCGGCGCTGTCGGTTATTTAGCCGGTAATGGTGACTTTGATAGCTGCATAGTCATTCGCTCGGCTTATGTTGAAAACGGTATCGCGTATATTCAAGCAGGTGCCGGTGTGGTGTACGATTCGGTAGCTAAACTGGAAGCCGAGGAAACCCGCAATAAAGCCCAAGCGGTAATTAAAGCCATTCAACTAGCGGGTTACTAAGATGACAGCACTTACTTCTCAGCAAGCATTAACCTCAGCACTCGCTGCCACCACAATATATCTGTTAGACAATATTGATTCTTTTACCTATAACCTGGTGGATGAATTTGCCCAACTGGGGGCGCAGTTAAAGCTGTATCGCAATACCGTACCGGCAGACTATATCTTTGCCAAAATGCAGCAAGAAAGCGGCCCGGTATTGTTAGTACTCTCACCCGGCCCTGGTGCGCCAGCGGATGCCGGCGCTATGCCCGCCTTATTAAAACTCTGTGCCGGTGTTTACCCGGTGCTGGGCATTTGTTTGGGCCATCAGGCCATAGTGGAACATTACGGTGGACTGGTCGGCCGGGCGGGTGAAACCGTACATGGTAAGACCTCGGCTATCACACTGGATGAACACCCGGTATTTGCCGATTTACCCAGACCGTTTCCGGTGGCACGTTATCACTCGTTAATGGCGACTGAATTGCCAACTGCGTTAACCGAAATTGCCCGCGAACGGCATATCCCTATGGCGGTTATTAACGAACAGCAGCGGATGCTGGGGTTTCAGTTTCATCCGGAGTCTATTTTAACTACGTTGGGTAAACCCTTATTAAAGCAGAGTATTGCCTACTTACTTAGAGATGATCTACCTAAAGATGATCTACTTAAAGATGATCTACTTAAAGACAACGTACTTAGCAACGAAATACACAGGAGCCAGCGCTAATGACGCAAGCGATGACTGAACAAAGCGCCAGCGTACTGCCGTTGGTGCAGCAGGTGCTTAACAATAAAAGCCTAAGCCGCGAACAAAGCGAACACTTTTTTAGTGCTGTGGTAAAAGGTGACGTAGAGCCGGTATTACTCACCGCCCTGCTGGTGGCACTGAAAGTTCGCGGCGAGACAGCGGCAGAAATTACCGGTGCAGCCAGCGCCTTATTAGCCGCGGCAGCGCCCTTTCCGGAAAAAGTTAGCGGTGCTATTGATTGTTGCGGTACCGGTGGCGATGGCAGTAACACCATTAATATTTCTACTACCGCAGCTATTGTCGCGGCCAGTATGGGCTTACCGGTCGCCAAGCATGGCAACCGTAGTGTGTCGTCACGCTCTGGCTCAGCCGACCTGCTTGAGCAGTTAGGGGTAAATATTCAACTTAGCCCGGCGCAGGCAGCAAATACCCTTAAAGGCAGTGGTTGCAGCTTTTTATTTGCACCGCTGTATCATAGCGGTATTAAACATGCGATGCCGGTACGCACCGCCTTAAAAAGCCGTACCCTGTTTAACTTGCTCGGGCCTTTAATTAACCCGGCCCGGCCCGATTTTCAATTATTAGGGGTGTATGATCCGGCGCTTTGCCGCCTAATGGCCGAAGCCCTGCAACAACTGGGTACCAAGGCCGCCTGGGTAGTGCATGGCAGTGGCTGCGATGAAATTGCGCTGCACGGAAATACTTACGTTTGCCAATTAAAAGACGGTGTACTCACCGAATTTACACTAAGCCCGGCCGATTTTGGTGTGGAACTGCAGCCATTAAGTGGCTTAGCGGGTGGTGAGCCGGCCGAAAATGCCGCTGCAACACTGGCTATTTTAGACGGCAGCGCACCTGCAGCGCATTTACACGCCGTGGCGATAAATGTAGCGGCCATGCTAAAAGTTGCCGGTTTAGGCGCAGATTTAAAAGTAAACACCCGCGCCGTGTTAGAGCAGTTACAAAGCGGCAAAGCGCTAAATACGCTACAAACCTTAAAGGAGTTAAGCCTTGGCTGATGTTATTGAGACCCTAAGCTTTAGCCCCGAAGTCGCCATCGAGGGCGTCTTGGCAAAGATTGTTGCCCATAAACAAGGCGAAGTCGCCGCCATGGCCGCCGAGCGGCCGTTAGATGAATTTATTCATCTGGTTACGCCCAGTCGCACCAGTTTTTTGGCAGCACTGCAACAACCGGGCGCCCGCTTTATTTTAGAGTGTAAAAAAGCCTCCCCTTCGAAAGGCTTGATTAGACCCGTGTTTGATTTAGCTGAAATCAGTAGCGTGTATAACAACTATGCCGATTGCATTTCGGTGCTGACCGACAGCCAGTTTTTTCAGGGCAGTTACGACTATTTACGCGCGATGCGGCAGCTTTCCAGTAAGCCGCTGCTACATAAAGATTTTATTATCGAGCCTTATCAAATTTACGCCGGGCGCGAAGCGGGTGCCGATGCGGTGCTATTAATGCTGTCGATTTTATCTGATCGTCAATACCGCTTATTAGCCGCCATTGCTAAAGACTTAGCGATGACGGTGCTTACAGAAGTCAGCAACGAGCAGGAAACCCAGCGCGCGGTAGCACTAGGTGCCGAGCTTATTGGTATTAATAACCGTAACTTGCGTGATTTAAGCACCGATCTACAAACCAGTGTGCGCTTACGGGCGTTAATACCTGCTGATCGCACCGTGGTGTCAGAGTCGGGCATTTATACTAATCAGCAAGTGCGGCAGCTATTGCCAGTAGCGGATGCCTTTTTAGTCGGTAGCTCGCTGATGGCTGAAGCCGATTTAGCCGCCGCTTGCCATAAACTGATTATCGGCGAGCATAAAGTCTGCGGTTTAACCCGGGTGGAAGATGTAAAAGCCGTTAAGCAGGCAGGTGCTTATTATGGCGGCCTGATTTTCGCCAAAACTTCACCGCGTTATGTCAGTCCTGAGCAAGCTGCGGAGCTGGTGCAGGTAGCCAAGCTTAGCTTTGTCGGCGTCTTTGTCGACAGTCCGTTAGAAGACGTCGTGATGCTGGCCAACCGCTTAGCACTAAGTGCGGTGCAACTACATGGCGATGAAGACGATAGCTACCTGCAACAACTCAAAACTGAGCTTCCGGCCGGTTGCGAAATATGGAAAGCCTATCGGGTTAAAGCGGCGTTACCGGCGTTTACGCCTTATGCTGATCGCATTTTGCTAGATAGCTTTCATCCACAGCAACATGGCGGCAGTGGCCTGAGTTTCGACTGGCAATTGCTAGAGCGTACACAAAGCCAGCAACCTATTATGCTAGCCGGCGGCTTAAACCCAGACAATGTGAGTCAGGCCTTAGGTTTGCCAATTGCTGGCTTAGATTTAAATTCAGGCTTAGAAAGCGCTCCCGGTATCAAAGATGCCGACAAAGTGGCGCTGGCCTTTGACAGAATTCGCGAATTTGATGTGCTGCCCAAGCAGTTTTCGAATTAACAAATCATGCTTAATTTAAAGAGAGTCGCTAATGAGTGAGCTTAAACTTAATCCTTATTTTGGTCAGTATGGCGGCATGTTTGTGCCGCAATTACTGGTACCTGCCTTAAAACAGTTAGAAGCTGCCTTTGTCGATGCGCAGCAAGATCCGGCTTTTTTAGCCGAGTTTCAACAGTTGTTAACCGAGTATGCCGGTCGGCCAACCCCGCTAACACTAACCCGCAATTTATCGCCTAATCCGCTGGTTAAAATTTACTTAAAGCGTGAAGACTTACTGCACGGCGGTGCGCATAAAACCAATCAGGTATTGGGTCAGGCGCTATTAACCAAACGGATGGGTAAAAAAGAAGTGATCGCAGAAACCGGTGCTGGCCAACATGGCGTAGCAACCGCGCTGGCTTGCGCCCTGCTGGGTTTAAAGTGCCGTATTTATATGGGCGCGAAAGATATTGATCGCCAGCAACCGAATGTGTTTCGGATGAAACTGATGGGCGCTACGGTTATTCCGGTTACGGCGGGTTCCGGCACCTTAAAAGATGCGGTAAACGAAGCGATGCGTGATTGGTCCGCCACCTATGAAACCACCCACTATATGCTGGGTACTGCGGCAGGTCCGCATCCGTTTCCAACCATAGTGCGGGATTTTCAGCGGATGATTGGCGAAGAAGCCAAGGCGCAAATTCTGAAAGCCGAAGGTAAGTTGCCTGATGCCGTGATTGCCTGTGTTGGCGGTGGTTCGAATGCTATTGGTATGTTTGCCGATTTTATTGACGAGCCAAACGTCAAGTTAATCGGCGTGGAACCCGGTGGCAAAGGCATTAATACCCATCAACATGGCGCAGCGTTAAGCACTGGCAGCTATGGTATTTTACACGGCGCTTATACCGCCATTATGCAAACCAGCGATGGTCAGATTGAAGAGTCCTATTCTATTTCTGCAGGTCTGGATTATCCGGCAGTTGGCCCTCAGCATACGTTCTTGCAGCAAAGCGGTCGTGCTGAATATGTAGCCATTAATGATGATGAAGCCTTAGCGGCCTTTCAGCTATTAGCCAAGGCAGAAGGTATTATTCCGGCACTGGAAAGCTCGCATGCCGTGGCGTACGCTTTAAAATTAGCCGCAGCGGCCACTACCCCACAGGTATTATTGATTAACTTATCAGGCCGTGGAGATAAAGACTTAAGCCATGTACACAGTGTGTTAGCCGCACAAGCCCAGCAACAGGCCGAACAAGCAACGACAGAGGGAGCCGTATAATGCAGCGTTATCAACAAATGTTTAGCCGCTTAGCCAGCGAAGGGCGCGGTGCCTTTGTACCCTTTGTCACTTTGGGCGATCCAGAACCTGAGTTATCTTTTCAGATTATTAAGGCGTTAATTGACGGTGGCGCAGATGCGCTGGAACTGGGGATCCCCTTCTCCGATCCGATAGCCGATGGCCCGACTATTCAGAACGCCAATATCCGAGCGTTGGCGGCTGGCGTTACCCCAGCGATAAGCTTTGAACTGATTAAAAAAATTCGTGCTTATCACGCAACTATTCCTATCGGTTTACTGCTGTATTCCAACCTGGTAATGGCTAAAGGCATTGACGGCTTTTATGCCGTGGCCGCTGACGCGGGTGTTGATTCGGTACTGATTGCCGATGTACCGCTACATGAAAGCAAAATGTTTCGTCAGGCCGCGATGGCCCACAATATAGCACCCATTTATATTGTGCCGCCGAATGTCGATGATGATGATTTGCGCGCCATTGCCTCTTATGGCCGCGGTTATACCTATTTACTGAGCCGCGCCGGTGTTACGGGTGCTGAAACCAAAGCCGCTATGCCTACGGCAGAGCTTATCAACCGTATCCGGCAATACAACCCGGCGCCGCCGCTACTGGGTTTTGGTATCTCCAGCCCGGAGCAAGTGCGCGATGCCATTGCTAACGGTGCCGCCGGCGCAATTAGTGGCTCGGCTATTGTAAAAATGATTGAGCAGCATTTACATGAACCAGCAGTACTGCTGCCAGCATTGCGTAATTTTGCCAGCGCTATGAAAGCTGCGACTTAACCTATTATCGACCTGGTTGCACCATATTGGTTTAAAACCTTTATGGTGCTATTCTTTTTATAATATTCATCTTGATACCATGCTATGCGATTATCAGATATCCAGCAAAAACACATCAAACAAATCTTACTCAAGCATTTTGGCAGTGCATCGAAGATTTTATTGTTTGGTTCGAGGATAAATGACTTAGCACGGGGGGGGGATATTGATTTATACATTGAACCAGAACTGGCAGATGTTGATCAGATTGTTGAGGCTAAGCTGAATGCCTTGGTGGAAATTGAAATGGTTTTGGGTGAGCAACGAATTGATATTGTGGTTAATCGAAATACCGGCTACGAGCTCCCCATTTATCACGTTGCCAGAAATACCGGGGTCCCTTTATGAATAAGGATATTTTCCTCAGCATAGTCGCAATTTGTGATAAACACGCCGAGCGCTTGACGTGGGCAATGGCTAAAATGGCTGAAAAATACCCCTTTTCGCCAGAAGGCCTTAGCAAGGTTGATGAATTGGAGTTAGCTATTTTTGATCAATTTATTGTGCGTTTTTCCAAATTGCAAGATGCCATGGGCGCTAAATTAATGCCCGCGGTCATCGAGTTGACCTATGAAGAAGGCGAACTGACCACCTTCATCGATAAACTTAATAGACTTGAAAAAATGGGAGCATTGCCTTCTGTAACTGATTGGCTAAAGCTCAGAACAATGCGAAACCAATTCGCGCATGATTACCCCGATGATCCAGAAATTCAGAGCTCGCTGCTAAATAAAGCATACCAACTCGCCAAAGTACTACTGTCAGACTTTGTGCATATCAAGCAGTTTTCCGCAAAATATCTGTGATATTAGAAACAATTCTTGTTTGCTATTCGATATAATAGCCACACGATAACCTATTGAAGACTTTTCCTATGCAAATTCAAGAAAACAGTGTGGTGCAATTCCACTATACCCTGACCGAAAATGGTACCGAACTGGAAGGCTCGCGCGCTAGCACACCATTATTATACTTACATGGTCATAACCAGATGTTACCCAAGCTAGAAGAAGCCTTAGCGGGCAAAACAACTGGCGATAAGCTGCAAGTTACATTGGCACCAGCTGATGCCTACGGTGAGCGGAAAGACGATGCCATTCAGAGCGTGCAGGTTAAACATTTACAAGGCGCCAAGAAATGGAAGCCGGGTATGGTAGCTTGGGTTAATACGGATCAAGGCGAACGTCAGGTAACCATCGTTAAAGTTGGTATGTTTAAAGCTGAGGTAGATACCAACCATCCATTGGCAGGCAAAACCGTGACCTTTGATATTGAAATTATCTCAGTACGTGAAGCAACGGCTGAAGAAATTGCCCACGGCCATGCCCACGGTGAAGGTGGCCATCATCACTAATCCAATTAGTGATTGACATTTTATCCACACAACTCCGGTACCGTACCGGAGTTGTGTGGATAACTTTTAGGGGGTAAGGCGCAGTAGCTGGCCTTTAGCACTATCAGTGAGTAAGTAAATTGCGCCATCAGGACCGGTGCGTACGTCACGAATGCGGCTATCTAACTCTTTTAATAGCACTTCTTCTGCTACAACTTTATCGTTCTGCAACGCTAACCGATGTAAGGCTTTACCCGCCAAGGCACTGACAAAGATATTACCTTGCCACTGCGGGAATAATTCGCCGCGGTACAAGGTCATTCCCGCAGGAGCAATAGACGGAGTCCAAACATGCAATGGCGCTTGCATACCGGCAAATTCCGTAAAAGGCGAAACACGGGCACCGGTGTAATCTACGCCGTAGGTAGCAACCGGCCAGCCATAATTATTGCCCGCCGTTATCAGGTTTAATTCATCACCACCTTTAGGGCCATGTTCATGACTGTAGATTTGCGCTGATACCTCATCGTAAAAAATGCCCTGCACATTTCGATGACCGAGGGTAAAAATCTCTGCGGCTACTCCCGCTTCATAAGCAAAAGGATTATCTGGCGGAACTGCACCATCTTCAGTTAGGCGTACAATCTTACCCAAATGATTGGCTTTATTTTGCGCCTGCTCACGGTAATCAAAACCATCACCCAGCGTTAGCAATAACGTTTGATCTGGCAGCAACGCTATACGTCCGCCGTAATGCGCAGCACCACGGCGATCTGGTTTAGCATGAAAGAGTGGACGAATCGCGGTGAGCTCACCGTCCACCAGTTGGGCACTGGCTAAACAGGTGCTATTGGCATTAATGTTGCCGCAAGAATAGCTTAGAAAAAGCCGGCCACTTTGTGCAAAATCCGCCGCAAGCTTGATATCAAGCAAACCACCTTGCGCTGCAACAAACAAATTGGGTAACGCCACGGCACTGCGGCTAACGAAGGTACCTTCTGGCGACAAGGTGACTAGCTGCCCGGTTCTCTCGGTGACTAGGTATCTGCCGTCAGGTAAAAAAGCCAGACTCCACGGAAAATCTAAATCCGTTGCCACTGTCTGTACTTGCATTGGCTGGTTAGCATAAACCGGCAAACTGATAGTTAAGCAGAATGCTAAAAGACGAATCATACGAGCCTCCGCTTACATGTTAGATATTGAAACAAAACCACTGCTACTCCACTGCAACACAGTAATAGCAAAGTACCGATAGTACTGCGATTTAAAGCAATTAAGGTTGGCATCGGGGCCAATTGATTGATTAAGCCTAACGCAATCCAAGTCCCTAAAGCCGTTACGCCAAAGCTGGTCGCCAAAAGGGATAGTTTAAACCAACGACGCAGTAACGCCGTGGCGAGTAAGCTAAGTAGCAAAATCGGCAAGAAAATAGCAGCCAGCACCGGCATAAAATTAACTAAATCAAAGCCTATAGTACTCAGCCAATTGTTAAGGCTAATAGGCCCGGCTAACTGGGTGATTGCGTTTAGATTAAAAATGCTTTGCAACACCGATCCCAAACTGGCGGCCAACAATACAGCAGCTAAAAATAGTGCGAGTTTTTTCAATTGAGGCTCCCTCTTTTTGATGGTTATTTACCCACAGTAATACCCACAACCTTATCCACAGCACTCCGGTACCGTGTTAGAGTCGGTACCGGAGTGCTGTGGATAAGTTAGGGTATTTGTTGCAGAAACTCAACTTTATCTGCGGTTGGTCATACTTTTAGCTGGCTGAAACTGCTAAAATTAGTTTTGAATTCGATCTAACGCTAACCCGCTGCCGTAAGGCACCTTTTCAGAATGATGTTTCAGCGTAATGAGAGCAAAAAACGACTATGGGTTTTATCAACAGTAAAGATTTTAGCCATGCACAGACAGATAAGATTGGGGTGTTGCTAACCAATCTGGGAACTCCTGATGAGCCGACCCCTAAAGCATTAAAGCGCTACCTTAAGCAATTTTTATCTGATCCGCGTGTAGTAGAAGTACCGCGCTTACTGTGGTGGTGTATTTTAAATGGTGTCATCTTAAATATCAGGCCACGTCGTTCAGCGAAAGCTTATGCCACTGTTTTTACTGATGAAGGCTCGCCACTTCTATTTCACACTGTCAGTCAAACGAAAGCCGTACAAACGGCCCTAGCACAAGCCGGTCACGACAATATTGTCGTCGACTTCGCCATGCGTTACGGTAATCCAAGCTTCGCCAGTGTGATTGAACGGATGATGGCACAAGGTGTTCGAAAGCTACTTGTATTGCCACTTTACCCACAATATTCTGCTGCGACCACCGCCTCAAGCTTTGATGAATTGGCCAAAGACTTTACCCAGCGCCGCTGGCTACCTGATTTGCGTTTTGTTAGCCATTATCATGATTACCCGGCCTATATTGAGGCCTGCGCTAATCGCATTCGTGAACATTGGCAAACGCACGGTAAAGCCGATAAGCTGCTATTATCGTATCATGGTATTCCAAAGCGTTATTTATTAAACGGCGACCCTTATCATTGCGAATGCTATAAAACGTCTCGTTTAATTGCCGAGAACTTAGGGTTAAGCCAGGATCAGTATTTAACCACCTTTCAGTCTCGCTTTGGTCGGGAAGAATGGTTAAAACCCTATACGGATGCAACGTTAAAAGCGTTACCCGCGCAAGGTGTCAGCAGTGTGCAAGTATTTTGTCCGGGTTTTTCGGCTGACTGCTTAGAAACAATAGAAGAAATTGGCGAAGAAAATAAAGAATACTTTGAACATGCTGGCGGTAAGCGCTATGAATATATTAGTGCCTTAAATGATCGTGCAGATCATATTAATGCGTTATGCCAGTTGATTACCGATAACTTGCAGGGTTGGCAGTTAACTGCTGATCCGACCCGTTTAAGCCGGGCGCAAGTGTTAAACTCACAGGAAGTGAAGTAAATTTAATTTATGTCTGACGAACAACGAGTAGAACCCAGGATCGGTGATGCCCCCTTAGAGGGGCCCTCGGTCTTACAACGGCGACGTTTTGAAAATGTGCGCGAAGCGCGCAAAGTTGTAACCGCCCCCCACGTACGCAATTGGAAACCTTTAAAGTGGTTATTTTGGCTATTATTATTGGTGTTAGTGGCAGGCTTGATCTATCAGGAAGCCCGCACCAGCTATGTGCAAGCCAGGGTATGGTACTTTTTAGCAGACAAGCTGAGCTTTGAGCTGGCTGCTGGCCCAGCACCTGCTGAAGAGCAACCGGTTTTCCCAACAACAGGCCCTTTTGATCAACGCGCCGGTTACAGCCATTTAAGCGAGTGGCTGCCAAAACTCACTAATGGTGGTTTTACTATTCATGAGCAAAGCCGCTTTTCACCCGCATTACAACGTTACACTGACTGGGGCTTTTATCCACCCTATGCTGAAAAGAGCCAATGGGGCTTACAGGTTTTTGACTGTAAACAGCAGTCACTGTTTAGCTTTCAAACGCCAGAGCGACAGTTTGCGCATTTTAACGATATCGCACCACTAATGCTGCGTATGCTGCTGTTTATTGAAAACCGTGATCTGTTTCAACATGCGCCACTAACCAATCCTGCCTTGGACTGGTCGCGTTTAGCCGCGGCATTACTCGCGCAAGCACAGAAACTCGTTGGACAAGACGCTACGGCCGCTGGCGGTAGTACCCTGGCAACCCAAATTGAAAAGTACCGACACTCACCACAAGGTTTTACCTCAGGCTTTGCCGACAAATTCCGACAAATGGTTTCTGCCAGCATTAGAGCTTATCAGCCCGGTCTGGAAACAATGGAACGGCGTAAGCAAATAGCGTTGGATTATATTAATACCGTACCACTGGCTGCCACACCACAAACCGGTGAAGTGCATGGTATTGCTGATGGGCTGGCAGCCTGGTTTGGCGCTGATGCCAAGCGGGTAAACCAATTGCTGCAGGATGCAAACCCCAAAGCTGAGCATGGCCAAGCACTGCGTCAAGTGCTCGCGTTATTTATAGCACAACGTCGCCCCAGCTTTTATTTGTTACAAGGTAAAACTGAGCTAGAACAATTGGTAGATAGCCATCTGCGTTTATTGCGCCAGTACGGTATCCTAAACCAAGCCTGGTTTGAGGCCGCCAGCAACCAGCAGCTTGGTTTTCATCAGCCGAGCCGCAGTGCACCGCGTATACTCGACAAAACAGCGCTATTGGTGCGCAATAGGGTTGCCGCCTTACTTGGCCGCAGTTTGTACCAAACCGATCGGCTGGATCTTACTGTACAAACCACGCTTAATTTACCATTACAGGAAAAAATTAACCGCTACCTGAATCAATTAGAGCAACTGCCTTATGCCAATACCGCTGGTATTATTGGCCCACGCTTACTGCGCGAAGATCAAATTCGTGGTGTGAAATACAGTTTCACCCTGTATGAGAGCACTCCTACCGGCAATAAATTACGAGTACAAACCGACAACCACGCCGAGCAACCGTTTGATTTAAACGAGGGGGGTAAACTGGAATTAGGCTCCACGGCTAAGCTACGGATGCTAACGACCTATTTAGAGATGGTGGCCGAAACCCACCAACTTTATGCTGAAGAGTCTTCGAGCCAACTGGCATTTTTGGACATTGCCCCGCAAGATCAGTTAACCCAGTGGGCAATTAACTATCTGATTGCCAACCCCGGCGTTAGTTTAACCACAATGCTAAATGCAGCGTTAGACCGTGAGTTTTCTGCCGATCCACGAACCAGCTTCTTTACGGGTGGTGGCTTACATACTTTTGGTAATTTTCGGCGTGAAGAAGATCGCATGACCCCGACGCTGCGCCAATCGTTATATGAATCGATTAATCTACCCTTTGTGCGGCTAACACAAGAAATTGTGCAGTACAGTATTCATCATGGTGAAACCAGTAGCTATCAGCTATTAAAGAATGACAATGATCCACGACGTGACCAATATTTACGGCGCTTTGCTGACCATGAAGGTGTCAGCTTTTTGCAACGTTTCTGGCGCAAGTATCACAAGTTATCAGCAGAGCAACGGTTAGAAGTGTTCTTAAATGGCCTGCGACAAACACCGGATCGGCTCAGTGCTGGCTATCGTTTTATCAACCCAGAGCAAAACGAAAGCGACTTTATTCAGTTTATGCAGCGCCGTTTTAGTGATAACCCATTAACTGCGCAGCAATGGCGCCAACTGTACCGTAAGTATTCGCCAACCGAATTTAGCTTGCCGGATCAAGCCTATCTGGCACGCAGCCACCCACTAGAGTTATGGTTATTGGCTTATTTAGAGCAGCATCCGAGCCCTAGCCTAACCGAAGCCATTGATTTAAGTGCTGATGTGCGCCAACAAGCCTATCAATGGTTGTTCCGCACCCAATCGCGTAGCGCGCGCGATAACCGTATTCGTACTATGCTGGAAATTGAAGCCTTTTGGGACATTCATCAGCGCTGGCAACGGCTGGGGTATCCGTTTGACTATCTGGTGCCGTCACTCGCTACGGCACTAGGTAGCTCGGGTGATCGCCCTGCAGCGCTGGCAGAGTTATTAGGCATTATTCAAAACGGCGGCAGGCGCTTACCTATGTTTAGGGTAGAAGGTTTGCACTTTGCCGAGGATACCCCCTATGCCACGCAGTTAAAACGCACAGAAATCAGTGCTGAACGGGTAATGGCACCTGAAGTAGCACAGATACTACGGGAAAATTTAGCCGGCGTAGTGCAAAAAGGCACCGGACGCCGCTTGCTGCCACATTATAGCCTGCCACAGCTACCCGAGTTAGCGATTATTGGCGGTAAAACCGGCACCGGCGACAACCGGATTAGCACGGTAAACAGCCGCGGCGAAACCGTGCAGTCGCGGGCGCTAAATCGCACCGCTACCTTTGCGTTTTATTTTAGTGATAAGTATTTTGGGGTGATTAGCGTGTATTTACCCGGTAATGCAGCAGCAGACTACTTTTTTACCTCTGCATTACCACTGCAGGTATTAAATGGTATGTCACCGTTATTAATGCCATTACTAAAACAGCAAGACAGCTGTCCAGAATAAACACACTTAGGCCGCAGCCACTTGGTTGCGGCCATTATGTTTAGCCTGATAAAGCGCCATATCAGCCCGATGTAACCACTGCTCCCAATGTTCATTTTCCGCTAACATCGCCACGCCAGCCGATAATGTTACCGCCTTACCATCTGGCAGCAGCAATTGCTGCTCAACACCAATACGTATTTTTTCTGCCAGCGGAAACAATGCCGCCGGCTCTATATCACGTAACAGAACGATGAACTCTTCCCCACCAAAGCGAAATACTTTATCAGTTTGTCGGATCATACCTGCAATTAATGGCACCAGACGGATCAAAGTATCGTCACCAATTTTATGGCCGTAGTTATCATTAATTTGCTTAAAAAAATCTAAATCAAATAATATAACAGCGAAGCGGCAATTGAGTTTTTGTTTAAGTTGCACGGCCAGTTCCAACTCAGCATTCAGAGTATGCCGGTTACCCGCACCAGTTAGGCTATCAATACTGGCCAATTGCTTTAATTCTTTGCGCTGCAATTGCGTACGGTAAGCAAATACATAGGCAAAGAAGCTGCAAATAAACGCTGTGACAATAAACGACATCATTTGATAATAGCTTTCGAATACATGGCTTGGTTTTAATATCTCAACTACGACTAAGGTCAAGAGCAAAAACAGCGACAACACCACAGCACGCCTGCCCGACACCAAAAAAAAGATAAAGACCAACAACGGATAAATCCAGAACAGTCCGTTAGTACCCAGATTAATCGCAACAATGGCGGATCCGACACAGAAGATACAAGCAAGGAATTGCCCAGGTTTAACGGTATCACCGGTACGCCAGGCATAAATCACGGACAAAATTGCCGAAATAACAATACAGATGTCGGCAATACCAACGATAAGATTACCGGTTGCTAAACGATAAATAGCATAAGGTGACACAAAAAGGGTAATCATCAAGCCAACTAGCGTGATCATCGCCAGATAGAAATCTTGCTTCAGACGCCGGGTATTTTTTTGGATAAATGTGAAGCGACTAAACAAGGTGCACCTTTAGAACAGGTTGTTTTTATGACAGCACTATAGAACGTTAAATGCTCATCTGACAACTCTTCTGCAAAATTCGCTTAAAAAGTAGAAAATAACAGGCATTGACTAGGGCGTTTAGGCAAAAACAGCGGTTAACTCGGCAAAATGTTTAATGACGTAGTCGGCCTGAGTAATAAATCGCTGATTTGTTTCATTTAGATAAAGACACGACATTGCGCCGGCATTGCTAGCAACTTGCAGGTCAAATAAGTAATCTCCAACGTACAATATGTTCTGACACGGAACAGCAATATGTTCCGCAATCAAATGCAATCCTTCTGGATCCGGTTTAGCTGCACAATCTTCCCGGGTTAACACCAGCGAGATAGGAATGCGTAAACGCTGCAGCATCAGCTGCGTTGCCTCGCGCATATTGCGCGTTAAAATAGCTAAAGGGTACCCTTGCTCGCGCAGATGGTGTAAACATGCTTCAGCTCCGGGCATCCAACTGGCCGCCGCCGCCCCTGCTAACTCATGCTGTCGAATGATAGTGGTAGCTCGCGCGGCTTCCTTAGTATCACCCAGCATTGCCAATTGTTCTAGCAAAGGCGTTCCCTGTGGCCAACCTAGATCATCGCAAATAGCGGTAAAATCTAATTTGGAATCAACTAAGGTGCCATCTAAATCAAAAACTACCGCATTAATATGCGCAAGGTTCATTATCTCTCCTGCTCAGCTTGGGTGTAAGACAGTATTTATACGTAAAAATTGATGTAGGCGGTTGCTATAAAAGGCTGCAATTCGCTAGACTAGCCCACCGAATTTTTTAACTGATAGCTTAACAGGATTTCATTATGGGTGCCCAGTGGAAGAACAAGCATAAAATGGATGCGGCTAATGCCAGAGGCCGTATTTTTACCAAACTTGCCAAAGAGATTATGGTTGCAGCACGCAACGGCGCCGATCCGACCATGAACGCCAAACTGCGCTCTGCTATTGAAGTAGCCAAAAAAGCCTCAATGCCTAAAGACACGCTGGAACGAGCAATCAAAAAAGGGGCCGGCTTACTCGATGGTCCGGTAAACTATGAAACAGTAGTATATGAAGGTTTTGCCCCACATCAGGTACCCGTTATTGTTGAGTGTTTAACTGACAATAAAAACCGCAGTGCCCAAAGTATGCGCATGCTGTTTCGCAAAGGCCAATTAGGCAGTTCTGGTTCAGTATCATGGGATTTTAAACATTTAGGCCAAATTGAAGCCGTACCGACCACCGCCGATGCCGATCTGGAATTAGCAGCTATTGAAGCAGGCGCTCAGGATTTTGAACAAGGTGAAGACGGAGAAGTAATTTTCTTAACTGAAAGCACTGATTTAGATGCCGTGGCCAAAGCACTGCCAGAGTTTGGTTATGAAGTGCATTCTGCGAAGTTAGTGTATCGTGCTAATAACCCTGTTTCGCTGGACGAGACCGCACAAGCCGAAGTAGAAGCGTTTTTAGATGCGATTGATAACGATGATGACGTACAAAATGTCTATGTGGGTTTAGCCTAAATGACAGGCTGAGCAGTTTTACAGTAATTTCCCAGTTTATGGAAATATAACGGTTTATTGCTCAGCCAAAATCTACCATTTAATTATATCCCAGCACAGCACAATGCTCTGTCTCTGGCTCCGCCGAATGCGGCTGACGTTCTTCAGCAGATTCAGACCAAACTAAACTTAAGGCTCTTCGCTCTTGCAGCGTTAAATCTACCGTGTTTGGCTGATAGTAATGGCGTTCTGTAATCTGTACTGTTCGACTGCTTGCTTTCATAGGTGCTGCTCCATTTCTCATTTGCTGCTAACGTCGGACATCCAATACCGGACGCCCGTTAACACTAGCCTAGCGCAGAGAAAATGAGCCTAACCTGAATAAGAATCGTTTTTAATATTTACCAAAGATTAACTGCCAAAAACTAAAACGGCGCTCTTTATGGTATTGCTGTTTCAAGGCATCTACCTGCTTTAGATGCTGCTGCAGCTTGGGCATATCATCGCTGGCAACCGCTTGCTTAGCCAATACCAACTCAGCCAGCACTTTGTCTAAGCCTTCAGTAAACACCGTGGCTTTATCGGCCGGCAGGGGGGCCAATTTGGCCTGCTCGGTTAAACGGTGCAGTTTCTCCAAAAACGGCAAGGCGTCGGCCGGTGTAGTGGCTTCAGCGGCTTGTTTAAAGGCAAAGCCCATGGTTTTCATGGTGCTTTCCAGATTGATCGGCTCGTTGGCCATTGTCATCGTCGCGCTTAAACACAGCAGCGCCGCTAATACAGATGTCTTAACCATAAGATCCTCATCTTGAGTCGTAGCGGCTATTATAACGAATTATGCCTCTACTACCAGTAAAGCAGGCCTTTGCTCAGTAACGCGCGCCTTATAAATACGCTTTGTTAAAGGATTCTTTGGATTGCTTTAAATAATCCCGGGCTTTGCGCGCATGGTTTTCCCAGGCGTCTTTATCGGCTTTTTCGGTAAAAGGGTTTTGTTCAGGTGCCACAGAGCGCTCAAAACGTTCATAGTAGGTTAGCATAGCAGAGGTAATTTGATTAAAACCGTCCTTATAGCTTTGCATACCATCAAGTAGTTCTGAGGTTTTCAAGACAAAACGGATCAGTTCAGTATTATTACCATCGTTTAAATAAGTACCGGCTTTTAAACTAATATTGCCCGCCGCGGCGGCAATCAGTTTTTGCCTGACGCTTTCGTTTTTACTCAGTACCTTGCTAATGTTTTCTTTCGAGCTGGCAATACTGGCATGTAATAAGGTATCACGCAGATGCTTCTCCAGATCACGCCGATAGGTATCGATTGCTCGCTGAATAACGGCCAGTTCGTTATCTAGCTGACTCACCAACTGTAACTCGCGCTCTAATTCACCAAGAAAGCGTTCGGCATCCTGATAGATCTTTAAACCATTTTCTTCGGCAAATTTTCGATCTGCCCGGCTTAAACCGGCATTCTGGTAGCTGGAACGATCAAAACTGGTGGCCAAAAAAGACTTAAATGGCTCAGCAAAAGCGGAATAGGTACCGGCACTAACGACATTCAGCGTGGCAGTGACCAGATCACCAAAGGGTTTGATCATGGAATTTAGCCGCGCTTGTTGAATTTGCGAACTGACTCTTTTGGTATCATTAATAATAGTGCGAAAACTGGCATACGCCATGGGGTTAGACATTTTGTTGCGTTCCGAGCTGGCAAGCACCAAGGAGATACCGGAGTGCAAGGCATTGGCGTATTCGAGATACTGCCGTTGTACGTCTAACTGTGCCGCATAATTGCTACCGAGCGAGCGAAAAGACTCAGCCTGTAACTCGATATTCTGATCGCGGCGTAATTTATCCAAAATACCACTGATAATACGCTGCTCGTTCTTATGCAAAGCCGTACCGAGCAAAATTCGCTCTATTTGTAGATCGTCTAGCTGCACAAAACCATGCTGTGCTTCAACGTCTAACCGCAGAAACTTCCGCCCCGGATCATCAATAGAAATGCGGTGTGCTTTATAACCACTACTCCCCGCCTGATGCTCAATGACCGCCACAGGTACCCAGGCACTATCCAGCGTGCTGCGATCCGATAACAATACCTGTATGCGATAACTGGTGTGTTCTGATTCTGGTAACGCCCACAGTTCCAGCAAACCTTGTTCACTGAGTGCTTCGCGGCTAAATAGGGTGTTATTGCCGGTAGCACAGCGTAAAGCCCCCTGCCCGCTACGCGGTGACTCAGCAGTTAACTGACAATCGCCAAGTAAGCGCCACTGCGTTAAGCTACTTTGTTCAAAATCACTGCTAAATACGGTACTCACCGGTTTAGCCAACACCGGCCAAGCAAGCATAGCGCAACAGAACACCACAACGTGACGCATTTAAACCTCAATTACACTGGCTAGACAGCCCCAAGCGGGCAAGCCAATAAGATGACGCTCATTTTAGCAACAGCTAACCCTAGCAGCAATCTGCCGTTGCAGATAAATCTGAGCAGCGGAACATCAGCCTTGCTTTGCCTGATGTTCCTGCCAGGTTAAGAATAAGCGCAAGTCTAACTCTAACTGATGATATTCCGGCTCCATATACTGGCACAGCTGGTAAAAGGCTTTGTTGTGATCTTTCTCTTTGAAATGTGCCAGTTCATGTACCACCAGCATTTTGAGCAACGGCAGCGGTAATTGCTTTAGCTGACTACAAATGCGGATCTCATTTTTACTCTTTAACTTTCCCCCCTGCACCCGACTGACCTGACTATGGGTTCCCAGCGCGTTATGAATAATATGCAACTTGGGATCAAATACCACCTTGCTGAGCGGTTCACTACTTTTTAGAAATTGCCGTTTTAAACCAAGAGTATAGTCATATAGGCTTTTATCCGTTTGCACCTGATGCCGTGGCTCAGGGTAGCGGCGCGACAGTACCTCACCTAATTTGTTAGCAAGGAGTAGTTCACTCACTTGCTGGCGAACGGTTTGTGGATAAGCGCGAAGGTAAGGTAGGTCTGACATGAGGTTTAAAAGTAGGTCCGGTTTAGTGATACAGTGGGATTGTTAGGTTTGTGTAATATAGCGTAAAACTTGCATTGGGTCCCGAGGATAATATCAAGCAATAACTCCAACAGAGCCACCTTAAGTGTATATTGCAGTTTAAATACTATTTAAACTAGCCTAGTAATTCCTGCTCTAATTGGTCTTCTGTCATGCATAGTCCCTAATAATTACTGCTATTACCTTAAGCCTTCCAACTGTGTAAGCCAGGCAGAAAAACGTGGACAATGCTGTCTAATGATTGCCAAACCTGATGTGGCAATTATCTGTGGCCCATGCAGCTTCTTGTCATAGTCATTGAATAAATCTTTTAACCGGTGCGATGGGCTGGTTTGCGGGCTGTCGTTTACCCGCTCTGGTGACGCGCACAACATCACGCATTTGCTGCAGCGACTGAGTGCTGCCTTGCAGCCAGCTTACTGTTTGCTCAGGAACGGCAAATAGCAATGCCTCAAATTCATAACATTGCACATAAGGTATAAAGCGATGCAGGTTATCAGGGTTAACCAATTGAGCAATGGCCTGCTCGAGTTGCTCAGGTGCAGTTGCAGTTCGATTTTTAAAGCCATAGAAATCGTAAAAGGTACTCACCCTCTACACTTATGCCCAAACGAATCATTCCGGCGTGCCCCCGAAGATGTTCATCTCCCAGATCTCACCTAGCTTGTATTGCTCCAGCCAGTTGGATACTTCTGCTTCTTTTAATCGTCTAAAGCGTGATTGATTATCGGTTTGATCAACCACTACTATATCTTGCCATTCAAATTGGTTAGCCAAAGTGACTGACTGGGTTGACGCAATGATCTGTGTATTCTCACTGGCAGAGCGCATCATTGCAGCTAGCAATTGCATGGCAAAGGGGTGTAAGCCAAGCTCTGGCTCATCAAGCAGGATCATTGTCGGTAAACGAGGTTGCAGTAATAAAGTAGTAAGGCAGATAAAACGCAGAGTACCATCCGACAGCATGGTTGCATCGAAGTAATCGTCACTGCCTTTATGCTTCCAGCGTAAGCGGATCAAGTTGTTCGGCTCAGGCAGGAAGATAAAATCGTTAAAAAACGGCGCAACCCGTTGAATAGTTTTAACAATATGTTTGTACTCTTCTGTTTCCCTAATATTGTACAAAAACGCGGCTAGGTTCTCACCCTGCGACATTAAACGATCAGTTGCGAAAATGTTATAGCTGGTTTTTACCTTAGCAGTGTCACTGGTATCGTGAAAGTGATAAACCTTCCAATCAGAAATATAACGAGCAACATGCTGTGCCGGTCGCATTGATCCCGCTGCTGGCAAAGCAGATTCTAAAGCGCCAGCTATTGCCAATTGATAATGTTTATTACCACCGGAATAACCAATTTCACTGGCATAAAAAATCGCCCGCTCATCAGCAAACACTAAGGTATCGTCTGTAGTAGGTACTAACTTTGCCAGATAGCCGTTAGGGCTAAAATGTAAGTCTATTTCTAACTTATCGGTGGTTTTACGGCCAAAATACAGCGCTTTGTCAGCACCATTTAGCTGGCTGCGCACATGCAACTGCAATTCTTTATCCGACAAACGATTCATAAAGCGGAAAAAGCTAATAAAGTTCGACTTACCGGCACCGTTGGGGCCAACCAGTATATTTAATGGCGCAAGCTCAAGGTCCAGCTCTTTAATAGAACGAAAGCCAGACAGCTTAATATGTTGTAAACGCCCAAGTTTTGCCATGGCTATATGCCTTGAATTCCTATTACTGCAAACTACCTTAAAAATACCACGCTAACACAGGTTTAGCCATATTCAAGCTGATGGCAAAGTTAAGCAAATACAATTAGGCAGCAACCTGCTGCCCAAACACTAGTTAGCACCTGCCGCCTTTATCATCCAGCTTGTTTAATACCACCACAATATGAAACCCCACTGCTGATTATCTAGCTCAAGCAGCTGCAAGCCATTAGCTTTAAACTGCTGGCCAAGCTTTACCAGCCAGCTAAAAGCCGACGGTGAAATATGCACTGCATCCAATGTGTAGAGAGTGATATAAATGAGGATACGCTTGGCTTTTGCGTAGGCCGAAAGTTAAGGATTGCCAGCGTCATCCATGGCGCTGGCCCTACGGGCCGCACTAAAGTGCGTCCAAATTCGCTCCCGGCGAATTTGTCGAACCGCAGGGTTCGAACCAAATCCGCTATCTCGACGCATAAATGAATAAGGCCCACGCTTTTGGCGTGGGCCTTATTCATTTATCTGGCGGAGAGAGAGGGATTCGAACCCTCGTTAGGGGTTAACCTAAACACACTTTCCAGGCGTGCGCCTTCAGCCACTCAGCCATCTCTCCGGGACTTGCGTTGCAAGCGCCGCTATACTAGGGAAAAAGCGGCGGCTTAGCAATAACTAATTGCTGCGGGGAGATTTTATTGCAGCAATTTTAAACAGCTGGCATTAATATCGCTAACTAAGCGTTACCTTTCACCTGCATTTTTTGCTCTTTGGCGAAGTTTAACATCCGATCAAGCGGTATTAACGCTTGCTCACGAATAGCACCATCAACAAAAATTTCATGCCCATCATGGCTAATTAACGCCTCTTCAATGGCTTTTAAGCCATTCATGGCCATCCAAGGGCAATGCGCGCAGCTGCGACAGGTTGCGCCGTTACCACCGGTTGGTGCCGCTATAAAGGTCTTATTGGGCAGCAGTTGCTGCATCTTATAAAAGATACCCGCATCGGTGGCCACAATAAACATCTCGTTAGGCAGCGTTTGGCTGGCTTTAATCAGCTGGCTGGTTGAACCGACGGCATCGGCCAGTTGCACTACGCTATCTGGCGATTCCGGATGCACTAGCACTGCAGCTTCAGGATGTTGTTTTTTCAGCTCAATTAACGCCTTAGCTTTAAACTCATCATGCACAATACAGGCGCCATTCCACAGCAACATATCGGCACCGGTTTGCTTTTGCACATAGGCACCTAAATGCTTATCGGGGCCCCAGAGGATTTTCTTGCCTTGGCTATCCAGATAATCCACTACATCAAGGGCAATAGAAGAAGTTACCACCCAGTCAGCACGGGCTTTAACCGCTGCCGAAGTATTGGCGTACACTACCACTACCCTGTCTGGGTGCTGATCACAAAACGCCGAAAACTCCTCGGCTGGGCAACCTAAGTCCAGCGAGCAGGTGGCGTCTAGTGTAGGCATTATGACGGTTTTTTCTGGCGTTAAAATTTTGGCAGTTTCGCCCATAAATTTTACGCCCGCCACCAATAAGGTTTTAGCCGGATGCTGATTACCAAAACGGGCCATTTCTAACGAGTCTGAAACACAACCGCCGGTTTCCTCGGCCAAGGCCTGAATTTCCGGATCGGTGTAATAGTGCGCAACCAATACCGCATCTTTTTGCTGTAATAAGGTTTTAATGCGCGCCTTATAGGCTTGTTTCTCGTCTTGGGTTAATGGCACAGGCTTTTTCGGGAAGGCAAAGTCTTGCTCAGAAAAATACAACGGCTGGTCCATAGAATTTACTCAGTGGCTAATCAAAGGCGCATATTATAGAAGATAAATTTAAAAAAGACAGTATTGATGCTGCTTGGTGGGTCATGATGGATTCGAACCATCGACCAACGGATTAAAAGTCCGCTGCTCTACCAGCTGAGCTAATGACCCAAACAGGATAACGCGAGAAGTGGTGGGTCATGATGGATTCGAACCATCGACCAACGGATTAAAAGTCCGCTGCTCTACCAGCTGAGCTAATGACCCAAACAGGGTAACGCGAAGTGGTGGGTCATGATGGATTCGAACCATCGACCAACGGATTAAAAGTCCGCTGCTCTACCAGCTGAGCTAATGACCCACTTCGGTGTACTATGTTTGCGCGGTTTGGTGGGTCATGATGGATTCGAACCATCGACCAACGGATTAAAAGTCCGCTGCTCTACCAGCTGAGCTAATGACCCTAACCGCGGAGGCATATCTTACTGATTTACGGAATTTCTGCAACCAAAAACTGTGATTTTTTGCTTAGGATGACGCTAACTGCTTAAAATGCCAGCGAAGCGCTGCTGATATAAGCATTATTTGCACAATGCCTAAACACGTCTTACCGCTATAAGAAAAAACCCGGCGCAGGGCCGGGTTGATCATTTAAGCGCCTCAAGGCGTTCCTTTGCCAATCTGGCAGCGGTGGAGCTACCATGAGCAGATGTCAGTTTTCGATAATGTGTGACGGCTGTCGCCTTGTCATTTTCGCGTTCTGCTATCTGACCGAGCTTTAACAGTGCATCTGCCACTTTGTTCGAGTCGGCAAAATTATTAACGACGCGTTCAAACTGGGTTTTTGCTTTAGCCAGTTCGCTATTATTAAATAGCAGCTGCCCCAGCCAATAATGCGCATTTGGCGCATAAACTGAATTCGGATAAGTACGCAAAAAAGTCTCAAATTCAGGAATAGCAGCATCGTAGCGCCGATCTTTTAGCACCATGTTTACTGCTTTGTCGTAGGCGTCGGTTTCAGAAACATTTCCTGAAACCATGACCGCCGGACCACTTGCAGCAGGTTGGGCTGCACTAGGCGCTGCCGTTGTTGCATTGCCTTGCACAGCACTAACCCGCCGATCTATTTCCTGGTAAATATCACGTTGCCGCTGAACAATTTCATCCAGCTGATACGAATGAGTTTCAGTGACACCACGCAACTCACTGACTTCATCCAACAGAATCTGCAACTGTTGTTGCATTCTAACCTGGCCTTCGGCCCGGGCTTCAACTACCCGCTCCAATGCTGCAAGTCGTTGTTCCATCGTACCTGCAGCAGGCGTAGTAGCGGATGAAGCCGTTCTGCTGCTTCTGCCTATCTCAGTAACAGGCGCCGGATTTGCCCAGACGCCAACACTGACTAAGGACATTGCTATAAGCAGAGGTTTTTTCACTGTCATCCTCATTCGTACCTTTTAATTAATATACCAGTACCGCGCGACGGTTTTTAGCATATGCAGCTTCGTTTGTTTCACGAACTGCAGGCTTCTCTTCACCGTAGCTAACCGTAGAGATTTGACCAGCGCTTACGCCCAGGTTTTGTAAGTACTGAACTACAGACAGCGCACGACGCTCGCCCAGGGCGATGTTGTACTCTGGTGTACCACGTTCGTCAGTGTGGCCTTCTACAGTTACACGGACGCTTGGGTTAGCGCGCAGGAACTCGCCGTGTGCTTGTAACACTTCAGCAAATTCTGGGCGGATAGTTGCACGGTCGAAATCGAAGTATACGGTGTTTTCACGACGTAACGCTTCCATTTTCTGACGCATTTGCTCAGCAGCAGTAGCCGCTGGATCAACACGCTCTACCTGTACAGTTTGGCTAGTCGTTGCAGAAGTATCGGCATCGCCAGCACCCGTTGATGATTTTGAGCTACATGCAGCCAGTGTTAAAACTGGAACTGCAATTAACAAGCCCTTTAATACTTTGTTTAAGTTCATAATATTGTCCTTAGATTAATTTACCAAGTTTTACCAAGTTTTTGTTTTATAAAAAAGGTGACCACGCCGGCGATTTCACCTGTCCATCAGCCGCCGGTAGTCTTGCTTTAAAACGCCCATCCATAGAAACCAGTGCCAACACCTGCGAACGACCATGCATGGTGCTGTATATAATCATAGAGCCATTTGGCGCAATGCTGGGTGACTCATCCAAATTCGTGGCAGTCAACACCTGCATAAAACGACTTTGCCTGTCCATCCGCGCCAATTGATAACGCCCGCCCGTGCGATTAACCATTACCACCGACTGTCCGTCTGGGGTAAAGGTACCTGCTAGGTTCATCTCACCTTCAAAGGTTAAACGTCGAGTATCACCTGTTGCTAAATTTACGGTATAAAGCTGCGGATTTCCACCGCGCTCAGAACTAAATACAATTTCTTTACCATCGGGTGACCAACTCGGTTCCGTATCAATTGCCCGATGGTTTGTAATACGGGTTAATGCTTTGGTAGCAATGTCCATCACATAAATTTCTGCATTGCCATCTTTAGATAGTACCATCGCCATTTTCCGACCATCTGGAGACCAAGTCGGGGCACTATTAATGCCAGGAAAAGACGTTAAAATAGTACGGCGCCCGGTATAGATATCCTGAATATAAATTTGCGCCTGACGTTTTTCAAAGGTCACATAAGCTAACTTAGTGCCATCTGGAGACCAGTTCGGCGACATTAACGGTTCTTTGGACCGTAACAACACTTGTTCATTATAGCCGTCATAATCCGCTACTACGAGCTGATAAGGAAATTCAGCATTAGGGCGCACTAATACATAAGCGATTTTTGTTAAAAAGGCACCACGCTCGCCAGTCAATTTCTCGTATACGATATCACTAATCCGATGCGCATACTGGCGGAACTGGCTGCCATTAATAGTGGTACTACGGCTATCCAACATGTAATGGGCCGTGGTAGACAACTGCCCCTGATTCAACATCCGACTACTCACGCCGGTATTGCCCTTGAGGACATCAATAAGTTCAAATACGACTTCGTAGCGATCAATACCCACTTCAGTAATTTCGCCCATGACAATGGCTTCTACGCCTTCTTTGGCCCAGGCGCTAAAATTGATATCTGACGATTTAGCGGGCCGTTGTGGCATTTTAATAAAAGGAATAGGGTTAAACTTACCACTCCGCATTAAATCGGCAGCCACCACCTCAGCGATATTTTCCTTAGGCAATGTAGTTCCTTTAAAGGTAAAAGGTAATACTGCCACCGGACGCGCGGAATCAACCCCCCCGGTAATAATGATTTCCAAAGAGGCATGCGCTTGCATACCTACCAACAGCAACATGCTGCAAAATACTGTACGAACTAGTTTAGTCATCATCTAAATTCTGGTGCCACCGTTAACGTTATATCTTTGAGTTGGTTATACACATCCGGATCAGGTGACATTGGCAAGGTGCCCGCGCGGTTTACCGCTCGAACTGCCGCATCACACACAACCCGCTCGCCGCTTATCACATTGACACTGGTTACAAAACCATTGGTTGCCAGCCTGATATTGACCCGGCAGGTACGCCCGCGCATGGTCGATTCATCTTTAATTAAATTTCGATCTATCGCATCGCTTATCATTGCAGTGTAACGTTGCACTTCGGTTACAGCCTGCTGGGCTCTGGCCCGGCGCCGCGCTTCCGCTTCTGCTGACATCTGCTCTTGCATCATCCGTTCTTGCTCAGCGCGCTCACGATCTTCCCGTGCTTTACGCTCGCGTTCTGCCTGCGCTTTGGCTAAGGCTTCTTGTTCTGCTTTACGCTTTGCCTCAGCCGCTTTAGCCGCTTCTTCAGCTTTTTTACGTTCTTGCTCACGAGCAATCCGCTGTTGTTCAGCTGCCTTGGCTTTTGCCGCTTCCGTTTCTTGCTGCTTTTTCGCTTCTGCTGCGGCACGACGTGATGCCTGTGCTGCTTCATCGGCTTTGCGCTTTTCTTCTGCCACCCGCTTTAAGCGCGCCTCTTCAGCTGCACGCGAACGCTCAGCCTGCTGGGCCCTGCGTTCCAAGTCACGAATACGCTGCTCTTCTGCCTTGCGCGCATCGTCTTGCTGTTTCTTAATTTCAGCAACACGCTGCTCTAGTACCTGCTTGTCAATGGCCACCGCTTCAACTGGCGCCGGCGGCGGAGGCGGCGCGCTGGCAGCACTGCTACCTGCTTCACCAGATATAACAATTTGCGTTGGCTTGGGCCAAAAACTCAAGCTACTAATAAATAAAATCAACACTAAGCTTAGATGCAAACCCACTGACTTAGACAATGGCGTTTGCCACCATTTTTGTACGGCATCAGACTTCATTGTCAGTCATCAACCCTACAGCGGGCGCTCCAGCATTTTTTAACACATTAATTAACCGAATAATGGAGTTGTAATCCACTCGGCCATCACCCTTTACTATTACCTGTGTACCCGGTTCAATACTTAACCAGCTCGCCACTTCAACCGTTAACTGTGTGGCCGTAAAAGGCCCCTGGTTTACACCATCTTTTTCGAAGTAGTAAAGGCCATCTTCGTCAACTGTCGCCACTAACGGCGTTTTGCCATCTTTTAACTGCTCTAACGGCTCAGCTGCCGATTTGGGCAACTCAACTTTAACACCCTGCGTAATGATCGGGGTGGTTACCATAAAAATCACCAACAGCACCAACATAACATCGATATAAGGTACTACGTTAATTTCCGCTACCGGACGGCGTTTTTTACGGGCGTAACTCATTAGCCTTGCTCTCCGCTCGTTACTGCCTGGCGGTGTAAAATATTGGCAAATTCTTCCACAAAATTTACATAGCTATTTTCTAACTGCTCTACCTGCGTAGAAAACTTGTTATACGCAATTACCGCTGGAATGGCAGCGAATAAGCCTATCGCCGTTGCAATCAGGGCTTCCGCAATACCTGGGGCAACCATTGCCAACGTTGCCTGTTGCACTGCTCCCAAGGCAATAAAAGAATTCATAATCCCCCAAACCGTACCAAACAAGCCGATATAAGGGCTAATCGAGCCGACCGTTGCCAAGAAAGGCAGATCAGATTCTAAACGCTCAACCTCACGCGACAAACCCACTCGCATGGCTCTGTGCGTACCATCCATTACAGCCGCAGACTGTCGGCTGGTTTTGTGCATTCTGGCAAATTCTTTAAAACCGGCTTTAAACAACGCTTCCATGCCGTTTGCGTGTTGGCGTGCACTTACTTCAGCATACAATTTTGATAAATCGATACCCGACCAAAATCTGTCTTCAAATTTTTTGGCATCATCCAACGCTTCTTTTAAAATTTTCTTACGCTTAAAAATCATCGCCCAAGAGGTAACCGACATCCCCACCAGGATCAACATAACCGCCTGTACAACTATGCTGGCTTCCAGCAATAAATGCAGAATCGAAATTTCACCTGACACGCGTTAACACCTCTATAATTTCTGCCGGTATTGACCGGGCTTTTAACTGTTGTGGATCCACACAGGCCACTTTTATCTCTGCACTGCACACGAGTTGCTGCAATGCATTATAAATTTCTTGCTTAAAAATCAAGCTCGCACGTTTTAAACTACTGATTTCACTTAACACGGTCAACTGTTCATTAAACTTTGCAGCCCGTTTGTTCTGCATTTGAACATCAGTAACTACAAAAGCGACGTGCTGCCGCAGCCAGATATCCTGCTCAACCCCAAGAGCACGCAACCATTCGGTGCGCGCTCGTTCGAAGTATTTCAGGTAGTTTGCATAGTAAACAATGCCGCCAGCATCGGTATCTTCATAATACACCCGCACTGGCCAAGAGAAGTTGTTTCGCTGCATCTGGATCCGTATTCTTTCGCGCCTGTATGATAATTAAGCCAGCGTCCGAACTCAATTGCCTGCAAGCTAATTTGGCAACTATATTTTTTCGCGCTGACTACTTGTTTTTTTGTAAAACATTCCATCGACTCATTATCTAGCCTTAAGTTCCATTTTAGAAGCCTTAAACAAG
>Ga0209070_100161_pt1 | contig 86607 bp, 78 predicted proteins | sample SynthPrep_5_END__FD_187205 | JGI IMG/M metagenome (GOLD analysis project Ga0209070, IMG submission 187205) | Synthetic microbial communities from Ohio, USA - SynthPrep_5_END_DS10_MetaG (SPAdes) (version 2) | ecosystem: Engineered > Bioreactor > Aerobic > Activated sludge | place: USA: Ohio... | reverse complement strand
ATGAGAGTGCGTGTGCAAGGGAGCATTTCATGATCGGACTAGTGCTTGTCACCCATGGCAAGCTGGCTGAGGAGTTTCGCCATGCGTTGGAGCATGTCGTCGGTCCCCAGAAATTGATCGAGACGGTTTGTATCGGTCCCGAAGACGACATGGATCAGCGCCGGCAGGATATCATCGACGCCGTTGCGCGTGCCAATGATGGCAATGGTGTTATCATACTGACGGACATGTTCGGTGGCACACCGTCCAATCTCGCAATCTCCGTCATGAATAACGGCAATGTCGAAGTCATCGCCGGGGTCAATCTTCCCATGCTGATCAAGCTTGCCGGCGTTCGCAGCGAAGACAATATGGACAAGGCCCTTCAGGATGCATCCGATGCCGGCCGCAAATATATCAACGTCGCCAGCCGCGTTTTAAGCGGCAAGTGAGAAGTCAGCCATGTCGCCTCTCTCCCGGGAATTGCCGATCATCAACAAGCGCGGTCTCCACGCCCGGGCATCTGCGAAATTCGTTCAGATGGTCGAGGGCTTCGATGCGACGATCACGGTTTCCAAGGACGGCATGACCGTCGGTGGCACTTCCATCATGGGCCTGATGATGCTGGCGGCCAGCCCCGGCTGCAGCGTCTATGTCGAGGCAAGCGGCAATCAGGCGTCGGAGGCGCTGGCCGCATTGGAAGCTCTGGTGGCCGACCGCTTCGGCGAAGAAGCCTGAGCCAGCAACATATAAAGACATAAAGACCTCTTTATATCATCATTGCCAGATCGTTTGTGGCCTGCTAAACCGCTGCTACGTTTAAAAGCCGGGCCAACAGGCGCGGCATTCTGATCTGGAGAACTTCATGAGCCTTGAGAAGGACTACATTGTCGCCGACATCAACCTTGCCGCATTTGGCCGCAAGGAGCTGGACATCGCCGAAACCGAAATGCCCGGCCTGATGTCCTGCCGCAAGGAGTTCGGCGAAAGCAAGCCGCTGAAGGGCGCACGTATCACCGGTTCCCTTCACATGACGATCCAGACCGGCGTTCTCATCGAAACGCTGAAGGAACTGGGCGCAGAGGTTCGCTGGGCCTCCTGCAACATCTTCTCGACGCAGGATCATGCGGCAGCGGCCATTGCAGCGGCCGGCATTCCGGTCTTCGCCGTCAAGGGTGAAAGCCTGACGGAATATTGGGAATATACCGACAAGATCTTCCAGTGGACCGATGGCGGTCTGTCCAACATGATCCTCGACGATGGCGGCGATGCCACCATGTACATCCTGCTTGGCGCACGTGCCGAAGCCGGCGAAGACGTTTTGTCCAATCCCGGCTCTGAAGAAGAAGAAATTCTTTTCGCGCAGATCAACAAGCGCCTGAAGGCTTCTCCCGGCTGGTTCACCAAGCAGCGCGACGCACTGAAGGGCGTCACGGAAGAAACGACGACCGGCGTTCACCGTCTTTACGACCTCAGCAAGAAGGGCCTCCTGCCCTTCCCGGCCATCAACGTCAATGACAGCGTCACCAAGTCGAAGTTCGACAATAAATACGGCTGCAAGGAATCGCTGGTTGACGGCATTCGCCGTGCAACCGACGTGATGATGGCCGGCAAGGTCGCCGTCGTTTGCGGTTACGGCGATGTTGGCAAGGGCTCTGCCGCCTCGCTGCAGGGCGCCGGCGCCCGCGTCAAGGTCACCGAAATCGACCCGATCTGCGCGCTTCAGGCTGCCATGGATGGTTTTGAGGTCGTTCGCCTGGAAGACGTCATTTCCTCGGCGGATATTTTCATCACCACCACCGGCAACAAGGACGTGATCCGCATCGAGCATATGCGCGAGATGAAGGACATGGCGATCGTCGGCAATATCGGCCACTTCGACAACGAGATTCAGGTCGCATCGCTGCGTAACCTGAAGTGGACGAACATCAAGCCGCAGGTCGACATGATCGAGTTCCCGAAGGGCAACCGCATCATTCTTCTGTCCGAAGGCCGCCTGCTGAACCTCGGCAATGCCACCGGCCACCCGTCCTTCGTCATGTCTGCGTCCTTCACCAACCAGGTGCTTGGCCAGATCGAGCTCTTCACCAAGCAGGGCGAATACAAGAACGAAGTTTACGTGCTTCCGAAGCACCTCGATGAGAAGGTCGCGCGTCTTCACCTTGAGAAGCTCGGTGTGCGGCTAACTGAACTTTCCGATCTGCAGGCAGATTATATCGGCATCTCCAAGGAAGGCCCGTTCAAGGCCGAACACTACAGATATTAATATCATAGTTAATATCCACTGAAATTACACAACATCTAGATGCCGCGCACTTGACAAAGTGCGCGGCATCTTTTTTGCGCGCTCCCTTTCCGCAGATTTATGAAGGCGGTATTGTCATCAGACTTGATTCGGACACGCCAAAGGGCGGCGGGGACGAAATGGGATGTCTTGTCGAAGATGCGGCACATAGGACGGAGACAGACCGGGGATGACGGTTCACAATTCGGATCTGCGCGAGCAGACAGTTCAACGCGTTGAAAACACGCAAGCTGGCGTGGCATTGAGCGCGCAGGTTCTGGCGCATTGCCGGCTGGCGATCAGCGCGGTCCGGACAGGCTTTTCACGGCTTCCCTTGCTGATGTCGGGGACGATCCTTGCAGGTTCGGCAAGTGTCGCGCTGGCGCAGGATGGCCTTGTTGCCAAGACCGGTGCGCGGCTGTTCTCCTCTGGCGAAACAATCACCTATTCGCTCTTTGTCGGCATGCTTTCGGCGACGCTGTTTTCCGTCGTCTGGCTGGTGCGCCAGCGCGGCAATATCGAGTCGGAAAGCAGTGAATACCGCAAGGCGCTTGCCGAAACCCATCACAAGATCGCCAAATACGAGGCGCTGATTTCCGATAAGGGCCGGCGCATCGTTATCTGGGATGGCGCTGACAAGCGGCCCGAATTTCTGGGGCAATTACCCGTGGAGACCGGCGCGCCGCAAGCGGATCATGATTTTCTGGCCTTCGGGCGCTGGCTGAAACCGTCCTCTGCGAGCCAGCTTGAAAAATCCCTCGAAAAACTTCGCAGCCACGCGCAGAGTTTCGACCTGACCATCGAGACGCAGCGCGGCGAAGTCATTGAAGTTCAAGGCCGGGTCTCCGGCGGCAATGCATTTGCACGTTTCGTCGCGCTTAATAATCTGCGCGCCGAACTTGCTGAATTGCAGGTGGAGCGCGAGCGTCTGATCGCCTCGGTCTCGACGTTTCAGGACCTTCTGGATTCCATCGAACAGCCCGTCTGGCGCCGCAATGGCGAAGGCGAGCTAACCTGGGTCAACCATGCCTATGCGCAGGCCGTGGATGCGCGCGATGCCGATCAGGCCGTTCTTGAAAAACGCGAGCTGTTGAACACCGTTACCCGGCAGAAGATACGCGCGGCCGCGACGCCGGAATCACCCTATCATGACCGCATTTCGACTGTGGTCTCTGGCAACCGCACCTTCTTCGACGTTGTCGATATCAAGACCGCGGCGGGTTCGGCCGGTATCGCCATCGATGCCACCGAAACGGAAACAATCAGCGAAGAACTCAAGCGGGTTCTCAAGAGCCATGCCGAAACGCTGGATCATCTGGCGACGCCCGTCGCCATCTTCGACGGCCGGCAGCGGCTGCAATTCTACAATCAGGCTTTTGCGACCCTTTGGGGTCTCGATCTGGTTTTCCTCGAATCCGGTCCTGATAATTCCGAGCTTCTCGACAGGCTGCGCACCGCCGGCAAATTGCCCGAACAGCTGAACTGGAAAAACTGGAAGGAGACGGCCCTCGCCGTTTACCGTTCGCTCGATACCAAAACCGATCTCTGGCACCTGCCGAATGGGCAGACGCTGCGGGTCATCGCGACCGCCCATCCGCAGGGAGGCGCGACCTGGGTTTTTGAAAACCTGACCGAACAGGTCGACCTGCAGATGCGCTACAACACGCTGGTGAAGGTGCAGGGTGAAACCATCGACCATCTGGCTGAAGGTGTGGCCGTGTTCGGTGCGGATGGCCGCATTCGCCTCTCCAACCCGGCATTCCGGGCGCTCTGGGGTGTAACTTCCGAGCAGGCGGAAACAGGCACCCACATCCGTGCCATCGAAACCGCCTGCGCACAATCCTATGACAGACCGGATGGCTGGCGCGCCTTTAGCCAGTTCATTACCAGTTTTGACGATGAGCGCCCGTCCAAACAGGGTACGCTCGAACTGCTCTCCGGTCTCGTACTCGATTTCGCGATCATTCCGCTGCCGGATGCGCAGACCATGCTGACCTTCGTCAACATGACCGACAGCGTGCGGGCGGAAAGGGCGCTCAAGGAAAAGAACGACGCGCTTCTGAAGGCCGACGAGCTGAAGAACGATTTCGTTCAGCATGTTTCCTACGAATTGCGCTCGCCGCTGACGAATATTATCGGTTTCACCGACCTCCTGAAGACGCCCGGCATCGGCCAATTGACGGACCGACAGGCGGAATATCTCGACCATATTTCCACCTCGTCCTCGGTGCTTTTGACCATCGTCAACGATATTCTCGATCTTGCGACCGTCGATGCCGGCATCATGCAGCTGAATTATTCAGACAATGATCTGAACGAATTGCTTGAAGACGTTTCTGTGCAGATCGCCGATCGCCTGCAGGAGAGCGGCATTTCGCTTGAAATCGTCGCGCCGGCTCATCTTGGCAGTCTGGTGGCCGATCACCAGCGCCTGAAGCAGATCCTCATCAAGCTCCTGACCAATGCAATCAACTTTGCGCCGGAAGGCTCCGCAGTTGAACTGTCGTGCCAGCGCAGCGAGGGCGACTTCCTGTTCTCGGTGGCGGATAAGGGCCCGGGTATTCCAGAAGACATGCTGAAGACCGTATTCGACCGCTTTGCGACACGCGGCAATGGCGGGCGGCGGACCGGCGCGGGGCTTGGCCTCTCCATTGTCGAGAGTTTTGTCAGCCTCCATCATGGCACGGTCAAAATCGATAGCCGCCCCGGCAATGGCACCATTGTCACCTGCCGCATTCCTTCCGGCACGCGCCCGCATTCCATCGCCGCAGAATGAGCGAAGACATCTTGCCGATCACTATTTCCCTTGAGGGAGAAAAAGATACCATCAGGCTCGGTGAAGACCTCGCGCTGGCATTGAAACCCGGCGATTGTCTGGCGCTGATCGGTGATCTCGGCGCCGGTAAATCCACACTTGCCCGCGCCTTCATCCGCGCGATGGCGGATGAGCCGGATCTCGAGGTTCCAAGCCCGACCTTCACGATCATCCAGACCTATTCCACTCGCATTCCGGTTGCCCATCTCGATCTTTACCGGCTTTCGGATGTCTCCGAACTGGAGGAGCTCGGCATCGACGAGATGCTGGAGGACGGCGTCTGCCTGATCGAATGGCCGGATATCGCCACCGAGGTTTTGCCACCGGAGCAGACCGTCACGCTTCGGCTGACGCATTCCGGCGAGGGACGGCTGGCCTCCATCGAAGCTCCGGCAAAGCTGAAAGCACGGCTTGAACGGGTTTTCGCCATTCGCACGTTCCTCACAAGAAATGGCAGAGGCGATGCGGCCCGGCGTTTTCTGAGCGGTGACGCTTCAACACGCGCCTATGAGGCCATTTCCACTGACGGCCCTGACCTTATCCTGATGGACTGGCGACGCCCCATGAGAGGTGCGATCGTGGCTGATGGCAAGACCTATGCCGAAATCGCCCATCTTGCCCAGGATGCGCGCTCCTTCGTGGCAGTCGGCGAGTATCTGCGAGATGGCGGCTTTTGCGCGCCAGAGCTTCTGGCAGCGGATATTGATCAGGGCATTCTCCTGCTGGAGGATCTGGGGCGCGACGGGGTGCTTGCGCCGGACGGAACGCCGATAGAAGAACGTTATCTGCAGAGCGTCGCCTGCCTCGCAGCCCTTCATCAGACCCCGCGACCCGACCTGCTGCCGGTGATTGACGGCAGCACCTACAAGGTTCCCCCCTTCGATCGCCAGGCGATGAAAATCGAAGTCTCGCTGCTGGCGGAATGGTATCTTCCTCACAAACGCGGCAAGCCGCTCACCGATAGCGAGAAGAGCGACTATTACGCCCTGTGGGATAGTCTGATCGACTCACTCGCTGATTGTGAAACGGGGCTCCTGCTACGCGATTTCCATTCACCCAACCTTCTCTGGCAGGCGCAGAATAGCGGCATTCGACAGGTCGGCCTGATCGATTTTCAGGACGCGATGATCGGCCCGATCGCCTATGATCTCGCCTCCATCGTGCAGGATGCCCGGGTTACCATCGAACCCGAACTGCAGGCGCATCTGCTTTCGCATTATCTCGATAGCAGAAGAAACACGCCTTCATTTGATGAGGCCGCTTTCCTCAAGGCTTTTGCCATCATGTCGGCGCAGCGCAACTGCAAGCTTGCCGGTATCTGGGTGAGGCTGTTGGAACGGGATCGAAAACCCGGTTATATGAAACATATGCCGAGGACGTTCCGCTATCTTGCCGCGGCGCTTTCGCATCCGGAACTTGAGCCTCTTCGAGACTGGTGTGTCGGTATGGGCATGGAATTCAACGACTGAAAGACGGTTGACGACGATGACGATCAAAAACGCGATGGTGCTGGCCGCGGGGCTTGGCACGCGGATGCGCCCGATCACGGATACGATCCCGAAGCCGCTCGTCAAGATCGCCGGCAAGCCGATGATCGACTATGCGCTCGACGCCCTTGTGGAAGCCGGGGCGGAGACGATCGTTGTCAATGTGCATCACCATGCGGACCAGATGATCGCCCATCTGGAGCACCGCTCCGACGCCAAAATTCTGATCTCCGACGAGCGGGCGCAGCTGATGAATTCCGGCGGCGGGCTTGCCAAGGGTCTGAAGCTTCTGGAACCCGGCCCGGTCTTCGTCATGAATGCCGATCTATTCTGGATCGGCGAGCAATTGAATGCGGTCAGCAACCTGCGCAAGCTTGCGCAATTCTTCGATCCGGAGCGCATGGATATGGCCCTGCTCTGTGTCGATATGGATCGTACCACCGGTCATAACGGCAAAAGGGATTTCAACCTTTCTGACGACGGTAAATTGGCGCGGTATTGCGATGGCGACCCAAACCCGGTGGTTTATGCCGGCGCCATCGCCATGGATTCGCGCCTGCTTGATGATGCGCCGGCGGATGCCTTCAACCTCAACATCTATTTCGACCGCGCCATTAAAAAAGACCGGCTTTCCGGGATTTCGCTTGACGGACACTGGATCACCGTCGGCACGCCCGATGCGATAGAAGACGCAGAAAACATCATCCGGCAATTCAGGGAAAAACGCTCGGCATGACGACGTCCCGCCCCGAAAAGCGCGTCCTGACGATCGCTGCGGGAACACCGTTCCTCAAAACGCTCGCGGAAACGCTGTGTGACGGGACACTGACAGCCAGCTATAGATACGATCCTGCCGATCCGCTTTCACTGGCCAAGGTGACGATCTATGTGCCGACGCGGCGCTCGGCCCGCGTGCTGCGCTCCGAATTCGTTGATCTTCTGGGCGGCCGATCCGCCATTCTGCCGCTGATCCGGCCGCTTGGCGAAACGGACGATGATAGCGGCTTCTTCGAGATCGAAAATCCTGAGATCATGGATCTCGCGCCACCGATTTCCGGCACCGGCCGGCTGATCGAACTGGCGCGTCTTATTCTGGCCTGGCGCAACAGCCTGCCGGACGCCATCCGGGCGATCCATTCGGATTCGCCGCTCGTCGCCCCCGCCAGCCCTGCGGACGCCATATGGCTGGCGCGTGCGCTTGGCGAGGTGATTGATGCCATGGATACGGAAGAAAAGGATTGGGAAGCGCTTCAGCATCTCGATACCGGCGAACATGCGCAATGGTGGCAGCTGACGGCGGATTTCCTGAAGATCGCCAGCGTCTTCTGGCCCGCGCGCCTTGCTGAACTCAACCGCTCCTCGGCCGGCCGGCATCGAAACGGCATCTTACGGGCCGAGGCAAACCGGCTTGCCAATTTGCCGGATACCGGACCGATCATCGTGGCCGGGTCTACGGGCTCCATTCCGGCCGCAGCCGACCTCATCGCCGCCGTTGCCGACTTGCCGCAGGGCGTCGTCGTGCTTCCGGGGCTTGATCTTGCCATGTCAGAGGAGCAATGGGAGGCAATTGCCGAGGACCCGACCGACCCTTCGAGCCGCACCCATTCGCAATACGGGCTCTATATGCTGCTGCAGAAGCTCGGCATCCTACGCGACGACGTGGATCAGATCGGAGCCATTGATAGCGATCTTGAAAAACGCGCGGCCGTATTTTCGGCGGCGCTGGCGCCGGCCAAGTCCACCAGCGACTGGAGCCGGTGGCGCGAAGACAGGGACCCCGGTTTCTTCGATGAGGCTTTTGCAGCGGCCACACTGATAGAAGCCGCCAACGAGCGCGAAGAGGCAACCGCCATCGCGGTGGCGCTCAGGCTGGCGCTGGAAGCTCCGGGTGCCGGACGTCCTTCGCAGGCAGCACTGATAACACCCGACCGCGGATTGGCGCGGCGGGTGGCGACGGAACTGCAGCGCTTTGGCATAGAGGCCGACGATTCGGCGGGTACGCCACTTTCTGCCACACCGCAGGCCGGACTGACGCAACTGGTGCTGGAAGCGATCCTGAGGCCCGGAGACCCGGTGCCGATCATTTCACTCCTAAAGCATCCACTCTCCCGTTTCGGGCTTTCCGAGGCAGCTTTCACACAAGCCTCGAAAGCGCTGGAACTCATAGCACTGCGTGGCGGCCGCGTCGAAACCGAAATCGGTAATCTGGAAGCGGTTCTGGAGGCACAGCTGCTGGCGCAGCGCGATGATCGGCACCCACCTGCCTGGCGGCTGGCATTGCCGGAAGGAAGCCTTGAAGCAGCGCGCGATCTGGCGCAGCGGATCGCCGTTGCAACCGAGCCGCTTGGCTCTGCCTTCGTCCGTCGCGATCGATCCGGCCGGGCCTTTACCGACAAACTGCCGCTCTCCCATTGGGCGGAGCGGACAGGCCGCGTGATCGAAGCGATCTGTGCGGATGAAAACAATGATCTTGCTGCGCTCTGGTCCGGCGAAGCTGGTGACACGCTTTCCGGCCTGTTCGGCGAATTGATGGAAAGCGGCGAAATCCTCGATGCGGATGGGCCACAATGGGCTGACATATTTGCGGCGCTGGTTGCCGGAGAATCGATCAAGCCGCGATCCATGCGTCATCCGCGCATCTTTATCTTCGGTGCGCTCGAAGCGCGGCTGCAAAGCGTCGATACAGTTGTGATTGGCGGCCTCAATGAAGGCCTCTGGCCGGGCCAGACGGCGAATAACCCATTCTTGTCCCGAACCATGAAGACAGCGATCGGACTGGAGCCGCCGGAACGGCGCATCGGCCAGCTGGCGCATGACTTTGAGATGGCGAACGGCACCCGGCAGATCTTTTACACCCGGGCGCTGAGGCAGGGCTCCACCCCTGCTGTCGCTTCTCGATGGCTGCAACGATTGCTGGCACTGGGTGGTGAGGATTTCGCCGGAGAGCTGAAGAAGCGCGGCGAGACCTATCGGCATTGGGCCGGTCTGATGGATGAAAGCATCGATCAGGATGCGGCAAAGCGCCCTGCCCCCAGGCCGCCGGCTGATCTGCAGCCAACCCGTTATTCCTTCAGCGAAGTGGGGCGGTTACGGCGCGATCCCTATTCGATCTATGCGCGGCGTATCCTGAAGCTCGACCCGCTCGAGCCCTTCAATCGCGATCCAAGCGCCGCCGATCGCGGCACGCTCTATCACGCGATCATCGAGCGCTATTCGCGTGAGGGACACATCCCCGGCACGCCGGCTTCGCTCGAGGCCATGCAGCGCATTCTGGACGAATGTTTCGACGCGGAAAACCTGCCGCCGCATGTGGATGTCATCTGGCGGCCACGTTTTGCGGCGGTGGCACGCGCCTTCATCGACTGGGAAAAGGACCGGCACCCATCCATTCGCCGTAGTTTTTTCGAGGCACGCGCCGGGCAGGAAATCGCCGAGGCGGGTATAAGACTGACCGGAATTGCCGACCGCATCGACATCAAGTCGAACGGTCACGCGGATATTATCGACTACAAGACCGGGCTTGCGCCATCCGTCAATCAGGCGCGCGCGCTGCTTGACCCACAGCTGGCGCTGGAAGCGGCGGCGCTGATGCGCGGGGCCTTCCGCGAAGCCGGATCGCCAACACCGGAAAACCTTATCTATGTGCGCCTGCGGCCGGGCGATCGTTTTTTTGCCGACCAGGTCAATAACGAACATTCCAGCCGCAGCGGCAAAAGACCGCCGAAATCGGCTATTGAACTGGCAACGGAATCGATCGAGCAGCTCGCCAAATTTGTGCGCTCGCTGCGCGAAGGCGAGAACGGTTTCGCCTCGCGGCTGGTGCCGGAAGAGCAACAATCCTATGGCGGGGAATATGACCACCTCGCCCGTGTTTCGGAATGGTCAACGGCGGAACCAGGAGACGGCGATGACGATTGATCCTGTCGATCACGGCCCCGCCGCCGACACGCCGGAAAGCTGGATCGACTGGACCAGCGCCCGGCAGCGGCTTGCCTCTGATCCGTCCAGTTCCGCATGGGTGTCAGCCAATGCCGGCTCCGGCAAGACCCATGTGCTGACCCAGCGCGTCATCCGCCTGCTTCTGGCCGGATGCCGCCCCTCGGCGATTTTGTGCCTCACCTATACCAAGGCTGCCGCGTCTGAAATGTCCAGCCGTGTCTTCGACCGGCTGGCGGAATGGGCTACTTTGCCGGATTCCGATCTTAGGGATCGCATCACCGCTATCGAAGGCAAAGCGCCAGATCGCATAAAGCTTGCTGAAGCGCGGCGGCTATTCGCCAAGGCGCTGGAAACGCCGGGCGGGCTGAAAATTCAGACCATCCACGCATTCTGCGAGGCCCTGCTGCATCAGTTTCCACTGGAAGCCAATGTCGCCGGCCATTTCTCGGTTCTCGATGACCGCGCCGCCACGACCCTGCTGGCCGAAGCCCGCCGCTCTCTTCTGACGGCGGTTTCGACAGGAGGCGACACGGAACTGGCGCAGGCGCTTGCCTATGTGCTCGATCTTGCCGACGAAAGCGGGCTGGAATCTCTGCTCTCCGCCATCATCGCCAATCGCAGCGCCCTTCGCGCCTTTCTGCTCGAGGCAAAACAATCCGGCGGCATCGATGCCCGTTTGCGGCAGGCGATGCAGATCGATCATGAGGAAACCGAGGAAACGGCGGCGGCGGCCTTCTGGCCCCTGCCCGGTCTTTCCGGGCTCGCGCTTGACACCTATCTGACGCTTGCCGATGAGGTGGGCGGATCGCGCGTCATCGATGTTGCTTATGCGCTGCGGGAAGCGAAACGGCAGTCGGACCCGGTGCGGCGTATGGAGTTCATCGAGGCCGCGCTGCTGACGGCCAAGGGGGAGAAAAAATCGGATGCCTATGTCATCAACAAGGGGATGCAGAAATCCGCCCCTGATCTTGTCGATGCGCTGACGCTGGCGCGGGACCATGTTGTCTCCTGCCGCAACCGATATCGTCTGGTGCGGATGCTGGCGGCGACAAAATGCGCCCTTGTTCTGGCAGAGAGGCTGATCGGTGATTTCGAAGACCTGAAAAAACAGCGAAGCCAGCTCGATTTCGAAGACCTGATCGAGCGCGCGGCCAACCTCCTCAACCGCGATACGGCCGGCGCCTGGGTGCATTACAAGCTGGATCAGGGTATCGACCATATTCTCGTCGACGAGGCGCAGGATACCAGCCCGGTACAATGGTCGATCATCCAGTCGCTAGCTGCGGATTTCTTCACGGGCGAGAGCGCCCGCATGGGGCGGCGCACGCTGTTTGCCGTGGGCGATGAAAAACAGTCGATCTATTCCTTCCAGGGCGCGCGGCCGGAACGGTTTTCGCAGGAGCGCGAAGAGACCAAAAGGCGCGTGGATTCCGTGGAGCAGGCGTTTCACCGCATCCGCCTGCCGCTGTCCTTCCGGTCCACGGAGGATGTGCTGGCCGCCGTCGATCAGGTCTTTTCAGATCCGAATAACGCCAGCGGTCTTAGCGCCGATAACGAGCCGGTGGAACACCGATCCAACCGCGCCGGCCATCCTGGCACCGTGGAAGTTTGGGACATGGTGGCACCGGAAACCGCCGAAGATGAAGAGGATTGGACAGCGCCCTTCGATGCGCTGCGGGAAAGCGCTCCGGCCACAATCGTCGCCCGAAGGATCGCCGCACGCATCGCCGAGATGATCGGAAGCGAGACCATCATTGAAAAGGGCGTCGAGCGTGCTGTCGAGCCGGGCGACATTCTGGTGCTGGTCAGAAAACGCCACGCCTTCGTCAATGCGCTGACCCGCGAGCTGAAACGGCGCAAGAATATTCCCGTTGCCGGTGCGGACCGCCTTCGCCTGACCGACCACATTGCCGTGCAGGACCTTCTGGCGCTCGGCCGTTTCGTGGTGCTGCCGGAGGATGATCTTTCGCTTGCCGCGCTGTTGAAGAGCCCGCTCTTCAACCTGACGGAAGATGATGTCTTCGAGATCGCCGCGACGCGATCGGAGACGGAGAGCGTATGGCAAAGGTTACAGGTCCTTTCGCGGGAAGAAAACAGTCACCTTTCCCCCGTTGTCGGTAAGCTGGGCGGTTTCATCGCGCTTTCGAAAACGGCCACCGTGCATGATTTCTTCGCGGCGGTTCTGACGCTGCATGATGGGCGCAAAAAATTCCTCGGCCGGCTCGGTAACGAAGCGAGCGATGTTCTGGACGAGTTCCTGTCCTTTGCGCTGGACCACGAAAGGACAGGCCTGCCCGGCCTGCAGGCTTTTCTGTCCGTTCTGGAGACTGATTCGCCTGAAGTGAAGCGCGAGCAGGACAAGGATCGTGGCGAAGTACGGATCATGACCGTACATGCCTCCAAGGGCCTCGAAGCGCCGGTCGTGTTTGTCGTCGATGGTGGTTCGAAAGCCTTCAACCACAGCCATGTGCCGAAACTGCGCTTCATCGAAGCGGATGGGGACGCCGTCCCGGTCTGGCTGCCCGGCAGCGGCTTTTCCAATCATCTCATTCGCTCGGATGAGGAGCGCCTGAAGACGGCCGCGGAAGACGAATATCGACGGCTGCTGTATGTGGCGATGACCCGCGCCGCCGATCATCTGGTCGTTTGCGGTTATCGTGGCCAGAAAGAAAACCCGGAATGCTGGCACGCCATCGTCAAGGCGGCGCTTGCCGATAATCAGGATCACTGTCAGCCGCAGCAGTTCGTAGCCGATGGCGAGGAATGGCAGGGGCTTGTCTGGCGCAAGTCCGAAGCTCGCTCGACACCTGCCCCGCAGACTGTGCCAGAACCGCAGCGAGATGAAGATTACACTCTTCCGGCGGGACTTCTTGCCCCCTTGCCGGCCCTGCCCTCTCTGCCCAGACCGCTAAGCCCTTCCGGTGCGGGCACCATCATCGATGACGGCGCGGACGATCTTGCCGTGCGTTCACCGCTGTTTGGCGAAAAAGCCGATGTCTCCTCTCTGGCGTTGCAACGGGGCCGACTGGTGCATCGCATGCTGCAGGCCCTGCCCGATTTTGCCGAGAGTGAACGGGAAGCTGCGGCGCGGCGTTATGCTGAACGGGCAGCCCGTTTCTGGCCTCCCGACGAGCGCGAGTATCTGATACGGGCGGTCTTGCGGGTTCTGTCCGAACGGGTGGTGCAACCGGCCTTTTCCGCCAACAGCCGTGCGGAAATATCGATCATGGGCACGATGACGATCGGCCGACAGCAATATGCGGTGTCGGGCCGTATCGACCGGCTGGCGGTGAATGGCGACCGCGTCATCCTCGTGGATTTCAAAACGAACCGCGTTCCTCCACGTGAAGCACGTGAGATCCCCTATTCCCACGTAGCGCAGCTTGCCATCTATCGGGAAATTCTGGCACCGCTTTATCCCGGCAAGGAATTTGTCTGCGCGCTGATCTATACGGAAAATGCCAGTTTTGTGACGGTTGGCGATGATGCGATGAGAGAGGCTCTTGCCGCAATAAAGACAAAGTGAGATACCGGGGCATTGAAATTCCGACGCGCCCGCATCACATCGATAGCGGAAAAGTTTAGCTGAAAGGAGAGCCAAATATGGCTACCGTAAAAGTCGACGCCGCCAACTTCCAGTCCGAAGTCCTCGAATCCGCCGAACCCGTTGTGGTGGATTTCTGGGCCGAATGGTGCGGCCCGTGCAAGATGATCGCGCCGAGCCTTGAAGAAATTGCATCTGAGCTTGCCGGCAAGGTCAAGGTTGCAAAGCTCAACATCGATGAAAACCCGGAACTGGCCGCCAAGTTCGGCGTTCGCTCGATCCCGACGCTCGCCATTTTCAAGGGCGGCGAAGTGGCCGATATCAAGGTAGGTGCTGCACCCAAGACAGCGCTTTCCGCCTGGATTTCCGGCGCCGCATAAGCCATTTTTTGGAATGAAAAAAGCCCGGCATCACTGCCGGGCTTTTTTATTGGGGAACCGTGCCGTTCAATGCAAGCGCATTTCCGGCAAGATAAAGCGATCCGCCGATCAGGATGCGCGGCGGTGGCCCATCCGGATCAAAGCGGCGGGAAAGCTCATCCAGCGCCTCGGTAAGAGACGAGGTCGGTGCCGCGACCAGCCCGGCATCGAAGGCCGCATGGGCGAGCACGACAGGATCAATCGCCGCATCCGTGCCGCCGATCGGCACGGTGAAGACATATTCGGCAATATCGGCGAAAGCCTTGAAATAGCCCACCGGATCCTTGGTATTGATCATACCGGCGATGATGAACAGCGGCCGTGGTGTCTTCTCCTCGAACCCCGCCATCGCCTCGGCAATGACTTCACCCGCACCGGGGTTGTGACCGCCATCGACCCAGATTTCCGAATCCTTCGGAGCCATTTCAGCGATTTTGCCGGTCAGGATGCGCTGAAGACGGCCGGGCCACTCCACTGACGTCATGGCCTTTTCGATCATCCGCTCCGTTACCTCAAAACCGGCGGCCTTGACGGCACGGATCGCGGCGGCGGCATTGGCAAGCTGGTGGCGGCCGGGAAGCCGCGGCAGCGGCGCATCGGTCAGGCCGTATTCATCCTGATAGACCATGCGGCCGAATTCTTCATGGGCGGAAAAATCCTGCCCGTAGACTGCCACCGGGCAGCCGAGCCGCTCCGCCGTGGCGACGAGCGTTTCCAGAGCCGCATCATATTCCTGATGGCCGATGACGACGGGGGAACCCGACTTCATGATCCCGGCCTTTTCGGCGGCGATCAACTCGACGCGGTCACCGAGATAGGCCTGGTGGTCCAGCGAGATCGGCATGATGACCGACACGGCAGGATTGTTGATTACATTGGTCGCATCAAAGCGGCCGCCCAGACCAACCTCGACGACGGCGGCATCAGCGGGCTGTTCCGCAAAGAGTACGAACATTGCGGCGGTCAGAATTTCGAAAACCGTTATCATCTGGCCGCCATTGGCAGCTTCAATACGGCGTAGCGCATCCGCAAAGACCTCGTCCTCGACATACTGGCCCTTATTGCCGGTAACGCCGATGCGATACCGTTCATGCCAGTTCACGAGATGCGGAGAGGTATGGACGTGGACGGAAAGACCTGCGGCCTCCAGTAAAGCACGACAAAAGGCCGTGACCGAACCCTTGCCGTTCGTGCCTGCCACATGAATAACGGGCGGCATCCTCTTCTGGGGATTTCCGAGTTTTTCGAGAAGACGGGAAATTCTGTCGAGTGAAAGATCGAACCCCTTGGGGTGGAGCTGCATCAGCTCTTCAATGATCTTCTCGGCCTCACTGATCGCGGGCTTCGTCATGTCTTCTGTTCGCCTTTCAGGCGTTTTGCTTGCCATTTGTCCGCCGCACCAAAGATGAAATCATGCAACGTATAGCATCATCCCGAAGGCCGTTCAGGCCTTCGGGCGACATATTTTTGCTCAGGCTGAAGCGGCAAGCGGTACGACAGCGTTTGCGTTGTCAGCAGGCGCCTTGGTCATGATCTTAAGCAAATTGGCCAGCGTATCCGGGATTTCGCGACGGTCGATCACCATGTCGACCATGCCGTGCTCCAGAAGATATTCCGATGTCTGGAAACCTTCCGGCAGCTTTTCGCGAATGGTCTGCTCGATCACACGCTTGCCGGCGAAGCAGATTTCCGCACCCGGCTCGGCGATATGAACATCGCCCAGCATGGCATAGGAAGCGGTCACGCCGCCGGTCGTCGGGTTCGTCAGAACCACGATGTAGGGCATGCCGGCTTCTTTCAGCATGTTCACTGCAACGGTCGTACGCGGCAGCTGCATCAACGAAAGAATGCCTTCCTGCATGCGGGCCCCACCGGAGGCCGGGAACATGACGAGCGGGCAACGCTCGGAAATGGCGCGCTCGAATGCCTTGACGATGGCTTCGCCGGCAGCAATGCCCAGAGAGCCCCCCATGAACTGGAATTCATGCACGACGGCAACGATCTTCAGGCCTTTCAGGAGGCCGACGCCGGCAAGGATCGTATCTTCCTGCTCGGTCTTCGTGCGGCTGTCACGCAGGCGATCGGTGTATTTCTTGGAATCGCGGAACTTCAATGGGTCCTGCGCCACCTTCGGCTGCGGCAGAGCCTCATAGACACCGCCATCGAAAAGATCGACGAGACGCGCCTTTGCCGGCATCTTCATGTGATAACCCGAGGCCGGGATAACCCACTTGTTATCCTCGAGATCCTTGTGGAAGACCATCTCGCCCGTTTCCGGGCACTTGATCCACAGGTTCTCCGGAACCTCCGGACGGCGGCCAAGCATGGAATTGATCCGGGGCCGAACGTAATTGGTGATCCAGTTCAATCAATTACTCCTTGACTGAGCCGCGCTTATTCCGCAGCGGCAAGGCGCGACGCACGCACGCCCGTTGAAAGTCCCTTTACCAGCGTCGTGACGGCCGGCACGGTATCTGCGGTCGCCTGCCCGTCCTTGGTCAGGCTGCCGGCAATCTGGTTGACGATGGCCGAACCGACCACCACACCATCCGCCACAGCACCGATCGCTTTCGCATGATCGGCCGTCTTGACACCAAAACCGACACAAACCGGCAGTTCCGTATGCGCCTTGATACGACCGACCGCGCCCGAGATCAACGAGGGATCGGGCAGCGCGGAACCGGTAATACCGTTCATCGAGACATAATAAACGAAACCTGAGGTATTTTTAAGAACGGCAGGCAGACGCTTGCCATCCGTGGTCGGCGTGGCGAGACGGATGAAATTCACACCCCGCTCAAGAGCCGGAACGCAAAGCTCGTCATCCATTTCCGGCGGCAGATCGACCACGATCAGACCATCGACGCCGGCTGCCAGCGCATCTTCCAGAAACCTGTCGACGCCGTAAATATAGATCGGATTGTAATATCCCATCATCACGATCGGGGTCGCATCGTCTTGCCTGCGGAATTCGCGGGCGAGATCGAGCGTGGTTTTCAGCGTCTGGCCGCCTTTGAGTGCACGTTGTCCGGCCAGCTGGATAGCAGGGCCGTCCGCCATGGGATCGGAAAACGGCATGCCAAGCTCGATAATATCGGCCCCTGCCTCCGGCAACGCCTTCATGATGCCAAGCGAGGTTGCGAAATCCGGGTCACCACCCATGAAATAGGTGATCAGGGCCGGGCGATTTTCAGCGCGCAGATCGGCGAAGCGCTTGTCCATACGTGCGGTCATGGTCTTATACATCCATTCCAAGGAACTTGCTGACGGTGTGGACATCCTTGTCGCCGCGACCGGACAGGTTCATCAGGATGATCTCATCCTTGCCCATCTTCGGCGCGCGCTTGATGACCTCAGCCAATGCGTGGCTCGGCTCCAGTGCCGGAATGATGCCTTCAAGGCGGGTCAGCATCTGGAAGGCGTCCAGCGCTTCATGGTCCATGATCGGCACATATTCGACACGGCCAATATCATTCAGCCAGGAATGTTCAGGGCCGATGCCGGGATAATCGAGACCGGCGGAAATGGAGTGGCCTTCCTTGATCTGGCCGTCCTCGTCCTGAAGCAGATAGGTCCGGTTGCCGTGCAGAACACCGGGCGACCCGGCGGTGATGGAAGCGCAATGCTCGTCGCCTGAAAGGCCCTTGCCACCCGCTTCGACGCCGACGATGCGGACATTCTTGTCATCGAGGAACGGGTGGAAAATGCCGATGGCATTCGAGCCGCCGCCGACAGCCGCCACGACCAGATCCGGCAGGCGGCCTTCCGCCTCCAGCATCTGCGCCTTGGCTTCCTCGCCGATGACAGCCTGGAAATCACGGACCATTTCCGGATAGGGATGCGGGCCGGCGGCGGTGCCGATCAGATAATAGGTATCGTCGACATTGGTGACCCAGTCGCGCAGCGCCTCGTTCATGGCGTCCTTCAGGGTGCCGTGGCCAGCCGTCACCGGCTTCACTTCGGCACCGAGGAGCTTCATGCGGAACACGTTCGGGGCCTGACGTGCGACATCGGTCGCGCCCATGTAAACGACGCAAGGCAGGCCGAAACGTGCGGCAACGGTGGCTGAGGCAACCCCGTGCTGGCCGGCACCGGTTTCGGCGATGATGCGGGTCTTGCCCATGCGCTTGGCAAGCAGGATCTGGCCGAGACAATTGTTGATCTTATGCGAGCCGGTGTGGTTCAGCTCTTCGCGCTTGAAATAGATCTTCGCGCCGCCGAGTTCCGCGGTCAGGCGCTCCGCGAAATAAAGCGGGCTCGGACGACCGGTGTAATGGGCGCCGAGATATTTCAGTTGCGCCTGAAATTCGGGATCGTCCTTGGCCTTGTCCCATTCCGCCTGCAAATCCAGAATGAGCGGCATCAGCGTTTCGGCAACGAAGCGACCTCCGTAAATGCCGAAACGGCCGTCCTCATCGGGACCAGCGCGGAAAGAATTGGGTGTTGGCGCGTCGTTCACTTCAAGCTCCCTTTGGGCCTTTAGACCAATCATTCACCACATCAAAAAATGCGTCGATCATGGCCAGATCCTTGACGCCCGGTGCGCTTTCGACACCGGACGATAAATCTAATCCGCTCGCCCTGGTCTCCGCCAGAGCTTCAGCGACATTGTCCTTGTTCAGCCCTCCGGAAAGCATGTAATCAATACTTCCGTCAAGAGAGCGAAGGATGGTCCAGTCGAAGGAAACACCGTTGCCGCCCGGCAGGTCAGAGCCGGCAGGCGCCTTGGCATCCAGCAGGAAACGGTCGGCGATGCCGATATAAGGGTCGATTTTGGCAAGATCAGCGGCATCACGAATGGAAATGGCCTTCATGACAGGCAGGCCATATAGCGCCTTGATATTCAGCAGTCGCTCCGGGCTTTCGCTGCCGTGCAATTGCAGGATATCCGGTTTTACGAGATCGACGATCTCATCGAGATAATCATTATCAGCATTGACGGTGACGGCAACAACCTTGGCGGCGCCACGGACGTCGTCCGCTAGCCTGGCAGCGATATCGGGCTCAATGTTGCGCGGGCTTTTTTCAAAGAAGATAAAACCGACATGGGACGCACCGCGCCTGACGGCGCGCTCCAGCGCTTCCGGTGTCTTCAATCCGCAAATCTTGATATCCGGTTTCATACCCGCGACCTGACATGAAATGCGACGAGAGTCGAGCCAAATCGCATTCGTCTATGGAATGTTTCACGTGAATCCAGATGGCGATCCGCGTCTCCGGTTTCAATCGAAATCGATGGCGTGGAGTTTAGAGCCATGGCGTTTCAGCCAACCCTTGGCTTCTTCCGTATGCGGGCAAAGCTTTTCACATAGAGCCCAGAATTTCGGGCCGTGGTTCATTTCCCTGAGATGCGCGACCTCATGGGCGGCGAGATAATCGATGACCTTTTCCGGAGCCATGACAATGCGCCAGGAGAAACTCAGGTTGCCATCATGGGAACAGGAGCCCCAGCGGCTGCGGGTATCCTTCATGCTGATGGAACGCACCGGCCGGCCGGCCGCACGCGCATGAACCGCAACCAGTCTTTCCAGATCGGCCTTCGCTTCTTTTTTCAGGAAAGTTGCGATCCGCCGTCTCAGATGTTCCGGCGCGCCGCTGACTTTCAGAATGGCCGCGCCGTCCGCGTCTTTAGAAAAATGGGTCAAGCCGCGCAGGCTGCCGGTATGGTCTATGCGGTGGGGTATGCCGCGAATATCGATGGTCGCGCCGGGACGCAGACCGTCATCCGGGTTGAATTTCAGAAGCTTGCCTTCCAGCCAGCCTTGATGCCTTTCGAGAAAATCATCAACCTGGCCATGGTGAAGTCCCATCGGGATCGTCAGCTTCAGTGCCCGGCCACCGGGTTCAATACGCAGGGTGATGCGGGTGGCGCGCGGGTTTTCCCTTACCGTGATCGGCACCTGTCTGCCCGCCACGGCGACAGTGCGCTGGCTGGGTGCGGCCTTTTTGGCCGCTGGCGATTTCACGGATTTTCCGAAGAGCGAAAACATGCGCTGTTCATAGCCGATTCGCCGCCGGTTTGGCCATGCAAATGCGCGTCACCGCCTGCCGTCTCACCCCTATGCGGTCTGTTGTTTGCGGATGAAATCCAGCATGCGTGGCACGATTTCCTTGCGGAACCGCGAACCGTTGAACACGCCGTAGTGGCCGACATCGGGTTGCATGTAGTGGGCGCGTTTTTCATCGGGGATGTTCCGGCAAAGATCATGGGCGGCCTTTGTCTGGCCGACGCCGGAGATATCATCATTTTCACCTTCCACAGTGAACAATGCGACATTGCGAATTGCGGCAGGATCAACCGCCCTGCCCCGGTGCTGCATATTTCCCTTAGGAAGCGCATGGTCAATGAAGACCGTTTCCACCGTCTGTAGATAGAACTCCGCCGTCAAATCCATGACGGCCAGATATTCATCGTAAAATTCGCGGTGTTTTTCGGCGGAATCACCATCATTCTTGACGAGGTTGAGGTAAAAATCCTTGTGTGCCGTCATGTGCTTGTCGAGGTTCATGGACATGAAACCGGACAGTTGCAGGAAGCCGGGATAGACATTTCTGCCAAAGGCCGGCTGCGGCCACGGCACCTGCATGACGACGTTGTCGCGGAACCATTCAATCGGCTTGGCCTTGGCGAGACCATTGACGGCGGTGGGATTGATGCGCGTATCGATTGGCCCGCCCATCAGCGTCATGGATGCCGGCGCGAAACGATCTTCATCCGCTTCCATCAGGGAAACGGCGGCCAGAACCGGCACGGATGGCTGACACACGGCGACTACATGCGCGCCCGGACCAATCTGCCGCAACATTTCAATGACATAGCTGATGTAATCGTCGAGATCGAAAGTCCCCTCACTCACGGGCACCGTGCGGGCATCGGTCCAATCGGTGATGTAGATATCCGCGGAGGGCAACAGGGCCTCTACCGTCCCGCGCAGCAGGGTGGCATAGTGACCGGACATGGGCGCAACCAGCAGCACCTTCTGATCGGACTGGCGGGCTGCATCGAGTTCTCTTCTGAAATGAACGAGATTGCAGAACGGACGCGACCATACGATCTCTTCCGCGACAGTGACGCTCTGACCATCAATAGTCGTGCTGCCAAGACCAAATTCGGGCTTTACGTAACGGCGGGTCAGGCGCTCGAACACCTCGAAACCGGCATCGAGGCTTCGCCCGAAGGCAGTGCTGGAAAGCGGGTTGAGTGGATTGTTGCAGGCCTGGCGCATCATATCGGCACCGGCACGCAGCGGCATCATGGCCGCATGGTTCATTTCATAAAGATGGTAGAACACTGATGACGCCTCCCTCGCGGATCAAGCTCTTTTTTTGACCATAGCAGCTTTTCGCATGTGCACAAAATCGAAGGCGCCGGCAGTTTCCCGCCGACGCCTCAATTTCAGTTGAATGCCCGACGGCAATCAGATGTCGGCAACGAAAGTCTGCTTCTGGGAACCGAGGGCTTCAATGCCGAGTTCCACGACATCGCCAGCCTTCAGATAACGTGGCGGCTTCTGACCCATGCCAACGCCGGGGGGCGTGCCAGTGGAGATGACGTCGCCGGGATGCAGCGACATGAACTGGCTGAGATAGGAAACCACATGGGCGACGCCGTAAACCATGGTCTTGCTGGAGCCATCCTGCATGGTCTGGCCATTCACCTTCAGCCACATGCCGAGGTTCTGCGGATCCGCGACTTCGTCCTTCGTCACCAGCCAGGGGCCGATGGGGCCGAAGGTGTCGCAGGACTTACCCTTGGTCCACTGCCCGGCACGCTCCGTCTGGAAGGCGCGCTCGGAAACATCGTGGGAAACGCAATAACCGGCGACGTAGTCGAGGGCATCCGCTTCGGAGACATATTTGGCGGTCTTGCCGATGACGACACCAAGCTCGACTTCCCAGTCGGTCTTTTCGGAACCGCGCGGAATGGTGACGTCATCGTTCGGACCGACGATGGCCGAGGTCGCCTTCATGAAAATGACAGGCTCCGGCGGTACGGTCGCACCTGTCTCGGCAGCATGGTCGGAGAAATTGAGGCCGATGCAGATGAACTTCCCGGTTCCCGCAACGCAGGCGCCGATACGCTCCTCGCTCAGAACCGGAAGCGTGCCGAGATCAATGGCGGCAATCTTCTTGAGGCCTTCGGGCGAGATGGCGTCGCCGCCGATATCCTTCACGTGGGCGGACAGATCGCGGACTTTTCCTTCCGCGTCGAGAATGGCAGGCTTTTCCTGGCCGGGCTGGCCAACGCGCATCAATTTCATGGAACTCTCTCCCGGTTGTCAGACAAGATGATGCATATATGAACGATGCATTCATCCTTGTCACCCCTTGACTGCGCCAAGTTTTGAAAAATACCTTTTCCTTCCCGTCAATCAAAAGGACACGGCCCGTGACGAACAGCAACTCCCGGCAATCTGAATATCCCGTCGATCCCCTCTTCCTCGACCGCTGGTCTCCGCGCGCCTTTGATGGCAGCGCCATATCGCAGGAACACCTGCTGACCATTCTGGATGCGGCCCACTGGGCGCCCTCGGCATCCAACCTGCAGCCATGGCGATTTGTCTATGCCCATAAGGACAGCGAAGACTGGCCGCTCTTCGTGGAACTGCTGATGGAGGGAAACCAGCGCTGGGCAAAAAATGCCTCGGTGCTGCTGTTCGTCGTTTCGCGGGACTATAATATCTCCCGCGAAGGCGAGAAAAAACCTTCAGCGACCCATTCCTTCGATGCTGGTGCTGCATGGTTTTCACTCGCGATGCAGGCGCATCTGCTCGGTTATCATGCCCACGGCATGGGTGGCATCCTGAAGGACAGGATCGTTGAAGCGCTGGATATTCCTGAAGGCTACAAGGTGGAAGCCGGGATTGCCATCGGTACGCTAACCGACAGTTCCGTCCTTCCGGACGATCTGGCGGAAAGGGAAGTGCCGAGCAAGCGCCTGCCGCTTGCGGAGGTGGCTTTCGAAGGGCGCTTCACCGGCAAGGCCGATTGATACCAGGCAATTCAGAGAACAAAAGGCCCGGCGATTATCGATCGCCGGGCCTTTTGTTAAAGTTTCGTTTCACGTGAATCGTTACGCGAGACGCTCCACAGGATTAAATGTCGAGGTTGGCGACGCTGAGCGCGTTTTCCTGGATGAAGTCGCGGCGCGGTTCCACCTCGTCACCCATCAGGCGGGCAAACAGGCCGTCGGCATCGGTCGCATCGTTGACCTTTACCTGCAGCAGCGAGCGGACATTGGCGTCGAGCGTCGTTTCCCACAGCTGCTCAGCATTCATCTCGCCGAGCCCCTTATAACGCTGCATGGAAAGACCCTTGCGACCGGCGGCGAAAATCGCATCCAGAAGCGCACGTGGTCCTGCCAGTTCCATGGTGCCATCCTTGCGTTGCAGGACCGGTGGCGTGGCGTAGATTTCACGGGTGCGGGCTGTGAGCTGATCGATATGGCGGGCATCGGCCGAACCGAGCAGTCCCATATCCAGCGTCGAGACCTCCTTGACGCCGCGCACCATGCGCTCGAAACGCAGACCGCCATCCTCCAGCACCGTGCCGGACCAGCCGCGTTCGGTTTCTTCCGCAATCATGTCCAGACGGCGGGCCACTTCGGCAACGGTTTCCTGAGCACGGGCCGCATCGGCCGAAAGCTCCGGGTTAAGCGCACCGGCAATGGCAGCCTGTTCGACGATTGAACGGCTGTAGCGGGAATGCAGACCATCGATCAGCGAACGCATGCGCAGCGCATCGAGAATGACTTCGCGAAGATCGGCGCCGACGCGAACCTCACCGGTGCCGAGGGTCAGCGATGCTTCCTCAAGACCCATGGAAATGAGGTATTCTTCCAGCGCCTTCTCATCCTTGAGGTACTGCACGGATTTGCCGCGTGTCACCTTATAAAGCGGCGGCTGGGCGATATAGAGATGGCCGCGCTCGATCAGTTCCGGCATCTGGCGGAAGAAAAAGGTCAACAGCAGGGTACGGATGTGGGCGCCGTCGACGTCAGCATCCGTCATGATGATGATCTTGTGGTAACGCAGCTTGTCGGCGTTGAATTCGTCCTTGCCGATCGATGTGCCGAGCGCGGTAATCAGCGTCCCGATTTCCTGGCTGGACAACATCTTGTCGAAACGGGCGCGCTCAACGTTGAGGATCTTACCGCGAAGCGGCAGGATGGCCTGCGTTTCACGCGAGCGGCCCTGCTTGGCGGAACCGCCGGCGGAGTCGCCCTCAACGAGAAAGAGTTCGGATTTGGCCGGATCGCGCTCGGAGCAGTCGGCAAGTTTGCCGGGCAGAGAAGCAATATCGAGCGCACCCTTGCGACGCGTCAGTTCGCGCGCCTTGCGGGCGGCTTCACGGGCGACGGCCGCTTCCACCACCTTGCCGACGAGGATCTTCGCTTCCGAAGGGTGCTCTTCCAGCCAGGTGGAGAGCGCTTCGTTGACGAGGCTTTCCACGACCGGACGAACTTCGGACGAAACGAGCTTGTCCTTCGTCTGCGAGGAGAACTTGGGGTCAGGAACCTTGACCGAGAGAATGGCCGTCAGGCCTTCGCGGCAGTCTTCGCCCTGCAAGCTCACCTTTTCTCTTTTCATGATGCCTGACGTATCGGCATAGGAGGTGACCTGACGGGTGAGCGCCGCGCGGAAACCGGCCATATGGGTGCCGCCATCGCGCTGGGGAATGTTGTTGGTGAAGCAGAGCACATTCTCGTGGTAGCTGTCGTTCCACCACAGTGCGACCTCGACGGTGATGCCGTCCTTCTCGCCATGAATGGCAACAGGCTTATCCACCAGCGGTTTCTTGGCGCGGTCCAGATAACGGACGAAGGCCTCAAGTCCGCCGTCATACAGCAATTCCTGCTGCTTGACGTCCGAGTGGCGCTTGTCGGTGAGCAGAATGCGGACACCGGAGTTCAAGAACGCCAGTTCGCGCAGACGGTGCTCCAGCGTGCCGTAATCATAGTCCGTCATGGTGAAGGTTTCGGGGCTTGCAAGGAAGGTAACTTCCGTGCCGGAGCGGCCTTCATATTCGCCAATCACGGAGAGCGGTGCATCGGCTACGCCATGGGTGAAGCCAATTTCGTGCAGCTTGCCGTTACGGCGGATTCTGAGCTTCAGCCAGACGGACAGCGCATTGACCACCGAGACGCCCACGCCATGCAGACCACCCGATACCTTGTAGGAGTTCTGGTCGAATTTACCGCCCGCGTGCAGCTGGGTCATGATGACTTCAGCGGCGGAAACACCTTCGGAAGAGTGGATATCGGTCGGAATGCCGCGGCCGTTATCCGTCACCGTCACCGACCCGTCGGCGTTCAGCGTCACCGTCACCAGATCGGCATGGCCCGCGAGCGCCTCGTCGATGGCGTTGTCGACCACTTCGTAGACCATGTGGTGCAGGCCCGAACCGTCGTCGGTATCGCCGATATACATGCCGGGCCGCTTGCGCACGGCATCAAGACCCTTGAGGACCTTGATCGAATCGGCTCCGTATTCCGTGTTAACGCCGACTTCGCTTGACGATGTTTCGGTCATAAGTACTCTTTCCAAAGTTTCCTGGCCAGGTTTTCCAGTGAGAAGGCCTGAAGCCAGCGAATCACTCAAATCCGACATGCGACTATAGAAATTCTACACCCAATCCCAAAGGCCGCATGCTTCAGGATGCTGCATAAAGCAGGGGATAGAGGGGGTTTCAATCGCAAGAACGGCTTTTTTGCAGCACCGCTGACAGTTCCTCTATCACACTCGGCGACAGCTTGCGAATATCCCGCGCCAGGCGATTGGCGAAAGCCGTATATTGCGGCGCAAGACCGACCGTATCGATCACCACCTTGGGGTCGGACGAACCGGCCAGAAAGAACAATTCCTCCGCCTCGTCCCAGATGATGTTGAAATATCCGGCGATGCGCTGGAGAAGATCGAAGCTCGGCTTACCGCGTTTGCCATGCTCAAGCGCCGAGAGATAGGCGGGCGAAACACCGATTGCCGCAGCCATCTGCTTTTGCGTCACGCCCTTGCGTTCGCGAAGCTGCCGTACGGCCTCAGCAAACGGTGTCATGATTTTTCGCCCCGCCGGCGCGCCAGCCGCACATAGAGTGCGCCGTCGCCGCCATGATTGGCGGATGCGTCCTCGTAGGACGAAATCAGGTGGCGATATTCCGGTTTGGAAAACCACATGGGCACCGCTCTTTTCAGCGCACCGTCGCTGCCGATCGAGCGCCCCTTTCCGGTGATGACGAGCACGTGCCTGAGACCCCGTTCATGCGCGCGCAATAGAAAATCCAAGAGCACCGCATGGGCTTCACTCTGAAACATGCCATGCAGATCGATACGCCCTTCCAGGGGCAACCGGCCACGGGTTAGTTTGCGTTTGACCGGCTTTTCCATCGGCTGATGAATTTTCGGCTTCTTGTCCAGCGTTGCCGGCGACACATCGACCGGTTCCGCAAGCATGCGCGGAAAAAGGCTGTTGCCGGTTTGCGGGACAATGGGCTCCGTCGGAGCCTCTTCTATGTCGTCGAAAGCCAGCAAATCCTCCAGCCTGCCGGAGATAGGCCGCGCGGTTCTTGCGACCTTGCCCCACAGAATGCGTTCTTCCTTGCCAAGCTTTCTGCTGCCTTTCATCGCCGATACCTTTCCGCAGCACTGCGCGGCATCAGTATATAAAAATCGGCCTCATTGCGCACCGTGCCGGCAAGCTCTCCTGCCTCGAAACCCGAGCCGGTGAAAATATCGCCCCGCGCCGGGCCGACGATAGCCGAACCCGTATCGAGCGCCAACATCAGCCGGGCAAAGGGTTTTCCATCATCCAGATGCGTCAGGGTCGGCGCATGGATAAAAAAGGGAAAACCGAAAGTATGGATAAGCCTGTCCACGGCAAGTGCCCGCCCGGCAACCAGCGGCACCTTGGCGGCGGCAATTGGCCCCATGTCCTGATCGACGACATCCGCCTCGCGGAAAAAAATGAAGGAGCGGTTGTGCCACAGCACCTCATCGACCTCATCCGGGTGATCGGCAAGCCACTTGCGGATCGTCTGCATCGAGATCGTCTTCGGATCGAGCTCTCCGCGATCCAGAAGCAGTCGGCCGATCGGCGAAAACGGATGCCCGGCCTTGGCCGCATAAGTCATGCGTTTTATTGTTCCATCCGGAAATACCAAACGGGCCGCACCCTGCACGTGGACGAAAAACAGGTCGACCTTCGATTTCGCCCAGGCGATCTCAAGACCCCTGCCCGCCAGATATCCCTCATCGATCGCCCGCCGATCGGGAAAATAGGAAATACCGTCCTCTTCCGCTTTTCCGAAAGCATAGGACGGATCGAAACCGGAGGGACGATTGTCGTCGTCTATATCCACCAGCTCCGGCGGTCTGCGATAGATCGGGTGACACCAGACATCATCACGAACGGATGATACTTCCAGCTCGGGTTCATAGAAGGCGGTTACAAAACCGCTTTTTCCTCCAGTTGGAGAAATTTTAAAGGGTACACAATTTGTCTCGAAGAAGCGGCGGGCCTGTTCCGGACTAACCCCATCCTCCTCATCGGCCATTTCCAGAAGAGAAACCAGCTCAGCAGCGGTCAGCCCCAGCGCACCGCTCTTATAAGGCTTTGCATTCCGAAGATGCGACAGAACCGTCCGCATCACCGGAAAAAGCTTGCCCGGATCGTCTTCCCGCCAGCCGGGCAGGTTTTGGAAAGAAACTTCCTCGATCGAAAAGGACGCGGTCATTGCTCGGATTCGGTGGCGATCAGCTTCCAGTTCGGATCGCGCGAGCGCATGTCACGCGAGAAGGTCCAGATATCGTCCACTTCCGCAACCGCGTCCGGGTCGCCATCCACCAGCTTGCCGTCCTTGTCATAGGTTGCCGAAATAAGCTGGCTGACGATCCTCAGCGTGATCTGCACCTCGGAATCACGAATGCCGGCCTGGGTGATATCGGCTTTCTCGATACCCACGAAAGTGGATTTAACGACTTCGCCGCGGCTTTCACGTTCGGAGATCGCCGCCTCAAAGCCTTCGAAGACCTCTTTCGACAAGAGATTCTTGAGGGTATTTCGGTCGCCATCGGCAAAACCCATGACAATCATTTCATAGGCCATGCGAGCACCATTCAGGAATTCCTTGGGCCGGAACGTCGGGTCCTTGGTCATTACCTCGCGCAGGGAGGCATTCAGGGAAGAATCCACAGGCGCCAGAGCATCCGCCTCGGCAAAGGGATTTTCATCCTCGGCCTCACCGCGTTTCGGCAGGGTCACGACCTTGTTATCGTCCGTGACGGGGCCTTTGGCGACATCGCGCGGGCTATAGGGATCGAATGGCGGTTTCTCATTGCCCGTCCGGCGGCCGAGAACACTGCGCAACTGAAGGAATATCAGCACCGCCGCAACGAGAAAAAACAATGTGATAAAGTCGCTAAAGCCCATCTTTTACCAAAACCGCCATTTAAATTCGAAAACCACACCATCATATAGTCTGCATCTTATCATCATTCAAATGTGCAGATTCAATCATTGGTGTCCCGGCATCGATGTTCCGGAAACCAGCAATCTGCCAGAGATGCACACGCAAGGCTAGAAGATGCGTTTTTCCTTTCTCCCCATTGTCATCCTGATGATGCCCATTCTCGAAATCGCCGGTTTCATCATTGTCGGCAAAGCCATAGGCCTCTGGCTGACCCTGGCGCTCGTTCTCTTCACGTCGTTTCTCGGATTGCTCATCCTGCGCCTCGGCGGCATCGGCATGGTGAGAAATCTTCAGGATGCAGGACGCACCGGCGCCCAGCCGGCCGACGAGTTGGTCAATGGCGCGATGCGGGTGGTTGCCGGGATACTGCTGATCATCCCCGGCTTCATCACTGACATCCTCGGCCTTCTGCTTCTGTCGACCACGGTACGGCGTTTTTTCTGGAAGGCTTTCGGACCACGTGTCGTCGTGGCGGGTTCCTTCCGCCAATCCGGCCAGCAATCAGGCCATCAGGCCGGTCCACAGCAGGGAGACTATTCCGGGTTTCGCAATGGTCCAGGACATGCGGGCAGTTCGAAGGTTGTCGATCTGGATGAGGACGACTTTCACCGTGAGGAACAGAAGGACTCTCCATGGTCGCACAAGCCGGATGATCGCGATCTGCCCAAGCCCTGATCGCCCCTCAGAACCGATGTAGGGCCCCGATCACGAAGGGTTGTAAGGCTCCGGTCGAAATGATAGACCGCCATCCACGAATTCACGCCGCGAGGAAACGTAATGACCGCTGAAAATGGTGCACAGGGCGCAGTTAGTCCTTCCCTCAACATTCTTACCCAGTACATCAAGGATCTTTCCTTTGAAAATCCGGGCGCACCTCGTTCGCTCCAGGCCCGTGACAATGCGCCGGCGATCAACATCAATGTCAACGTCAACGCAAACCCGATCTCCGGTTCGGATTTCGACGTTGTTCTGTCGCTGAACGCGGAAGCCAAGGATGGCGACAAGGTCCTGTTCGCGGCCGAGCTGGTTTATGGCGGCGTGTTCCGCATCGCTGGTTTCCCGCAGGAGCACATGCTGCCGGTGTTGTTCATCGAATGCCCCCGTTTGCTGTTCCCCTTCGCCCGCCAGATCATTGCGGACGTTACCCGCAACGGTGGTTTCCCGCCGCTGATGATCGACCCAATCGATTTCGCTCAGATGTTCGCCCAGCGCGTTGCCGAAGAGCAGGCCAGAGCCAAGGTCCAGGCCGTACCGAACTGAAGCCTTTAGAGCTTTCTAAAAAAACAAAACCCGGGTTCTTCGCCCGGGTTTTTCTTTGCCTTCATTTCTCTTTCCCGGCATTTACTATTTTCCGGCTCTGAGCAGACCTCAATTCTGGTAACGGTTCCAGATCGCCTTGTCCCCCATGCCGAGAACGAGCTTGCCATGGGCCGCAACCGTCTCCGTATCCAGCCGCGGCGCCAATGCCCTCGGCCTCTGTAGCGGCTCAAATGGCACATCGTCCTCGATGATCACTGCTTCCTGCTTGGCGGCGGAACCGAAACCGAGGGCCGTCTGACGCCCGCCGATCATTTCGATATAAACTTCTGCAAGCAATTCGGAGTCGAGAAGCGCGCCGTGCTTGGTGCGGTGGGAATTGTCGATGCCGTAGCGCCGGCAAAGCGCATCCAGGGAATTTGGTCCCATCGGGTTCTTGCGACGAGCGAGCGAAAGCGTGTCCGTCACCAGATCGGCTGCGACGGGCTCAATGCCGAGACGGGCAAATTCCGCATTGATGAAACCCATATCGAATGTCGCATTATGCGCCACCCAGCGGGCACCCTCGAAAAAATCGCGAATCTGATCGACGACTTCGGCGAATTTCGGCTTGTCTTTCAGGAAGTCGTCTGTGATGCCGTGAACCGCAAGCGCGTCCGGGTGAACCTTGCGGTCTTCCGGGCTGATATAGAGATGCAGCGTCCGGCCGGTCGGAAAATGGTTGATCAGCTCAATGCCGCCGATTTCGATCACACGGTCGGACTTCGATTCAAGACCGGTGGTTTCCGTATCGAAAATGATCTCACGCATTATTCTCTCCGTGACCGGTATCGGCCAATCTCTGCAATATTCCTCTTACCTGATCCCGCGCCGCTTCGACACCATTTCCGCTATCGATAACAAAATCGGCGCGCTGACGCTTTTCGGCGTCCGGTGTCTGGCGCGCAAGTATCATTTCGAATTTCTCTTGTGTCATGCCTGGCCGGGCCAAAACCCGCTGTCGTTGTATCTCCGGCGCGCAGCTCACCACTACTATTTTATCGACGCGCTTCTCCGCCCCGGTTTCAAACAGCAGGGGAATATCGAGGAGGGCGAACTGACGACTATCTTCCCTCGCCTCCGCCAGAAAGGCTTCCTGCCTTTCGCGGACAAGCGGGTGGACAATCGCTTCGAGCCGGCTGAAATTAGCCGGATTCCCTCGCAGAACTTCGCCGAGTTTTTGCCGATCCACCGCACCGGAAATGCTGGTTCCGGGAAAGGCCGCTTCAATCAGCGGAACCGCTTGTCCACGATAAAGCGCGTGCACGACCTCGTCCGAATCAAGAACCGGAACGCCTTCCTCAGTAAATAGCCGCGCCGTCGTCGTTTTTCCCATCCCAATCGAGCCGGTAAGACCGATGACGATCATCAATGTTTCTCCATGTCCGCTATGATCAGGGAACGGAGAGTTTCATCGACTTCCGGCATTTCGCCGAACCATCGCTGGAAACCGGGCTTCGCCTGATGAAGCAACATACCGAGCCCATCCACCGTTATTATGCCCTGCGCTTCCGCCATTTTCAGGATCGGCGTTTGCAACGGTACATAGACGATATCGGTCACGACGGCATTGGAGGCGAGTGGCGAAAAATCGAATTCAGGCGCTTCGGTGCCGTCCATGCCGAGCGATGTGGTGTTCACGAAAAGCCCGGCACCCCGCATAACTTCATGAAGTGCCACCTGGGGGTGCGAAAAAACCCGAGGGCCAAAACGGTCGGCCAGTTCCCGGGCGCGCTCAACCGTACGATTCAGAACGTGGATTTCGGCAATGCCGCGATCGCGCAGGGACTGAATGACCGCCCGGCTTGCACCGCCGGCTCCCAAAACCACCGCCCTGTCGATTTTGTCCCAGCCGGGATGACGCTCATCGAGATTGGCGACGAAACCATAACCATCCGTATTGGTGGCATGGAGCTTACCTTCTTCCACCCAGATGGTGTTGGCCGCACCCAGTTCTTCCGCCAGAGCATCGGGGCTGTCGGCTAAGCTATAGGCCGCTTCCTTATGCGGTATGGTGACGTTGCCGCCAACCGCCGTACCCGGTTTGGCTTCCTTAAGTGTGGCAATGAAATTCGGAAAATCTTCCGGAGAAACTTCCACAGCCGTATAAGACCCGGCAATGCCGAATTTCTTTAGCCAGTAGGAATGGATGATCGGTGAGCGCGAATGCTTGATCGGGTAACCCGCGACGAAGGCGTTTATGGTTAATGTTTCACGTGAATCAGCCATCGATGACATCCATGTCGCGCAGTTTCGATAAAAGTGGCAGCAGCGGCAGGCCGAGTATGGTGAAATAATCCCCCTCGATAGAGGTGAATAGCTGGATTCCCTCCCCTTCGAGCTGATAGGCACCGACGCTGGTCAGCGCTCTGTCACCCACCCGCTGCAAATGACGGGAGACAAATTCGGCGCTCAAAATCCGCACGGCAAGTTCCGCACTGGAAACCGTCTGCCATATCACCTCACCGGCATGAACGAGAACAGCGGCACTGTTCAGACGATGAACCTGGCCGGACAATGACAGCAGATGCGCTTCGGCCTCCGCCATGGTTTTCGGCTTGTGGTAGACACGCGTGCCGAGTGCCATGGTCTGGTCGCATCCAAGAACCAGCGCCGCCGGATGCAGCTTGCTGACTGCAAGGGCCTTTGCCTTTGCCAGTTCCAGCGCCACCTCTTCCGGGCTCGCGCCGTCTCGTTCAAGCTGCTCATCAAGCGCACGCTCATCAATATCCGCGGGTATTGCAGAAAATGTCAGCCCCGCATTACGCATCAGCATCTGGCGGGATGCACTGGACGAGGCGAGGATCAACTCTTGTTTCATCGACTGTCTGCTCCGAATGGTGAGATTCGGATTATCGTGTCCTTTGGCGAAGGGCAAGGATGGCAGCCGCCGTTTCCTCAATGGAGCGGCGTGTGACATCAATCAGCGGCCAATTGTTTCGGGCGCAGAGCGCACGGGCATATTTCAGCTCTTCCATAATGGTGGCGCGATCCGTGTAACGGCCGCTGTCAAATCCGCCCGTTACACCCAGTTCCCGGTTTTCGCGCACCTGCGATATTCGGTCGGATGTTGCGACAAGACCGACTATCAGCGGACGGGTGGCTGCATAGAGGCTATCGGGCAGGGGCACATTGGGAACGACCGGGATGTTGGCAGTCTTTATTCCCCGGTTGGCGAGATAGATGCTGGTTGGGGTTTTTGACGTGCGGCTGATGCCGATGATGACGATATCGGCCTCGTCATAGGTTTCCGGCATTTGCCCGTCATCGTGGTCCATGGCGAAATTCAACGCCTCAATCCGCGCAAAATAATCGGCGTTCAATGCATGCTGCGCACCCACCCGCCTTCTTGATGGGGCACCGAGATAGGTCTGGAAAATGCCGATGATCGGTTCAAGGACATTAACGCAAGGAACGCCGATCGCATGGCAGCGCAGATCCAGGAACTCGGCCAGCTGCTGGTCGACGATGGTATAAAGAACGATGCCCGGTTCCTTGTCGATCAGATCAACGACCTGTCCAAGCTGTTTCTGGTTCCTGATCATTGGATAAACATGTTCCACCGGCATGGAGGCGTGGAACTGGGCCGAGACGGCACGACCCGCCGACATCAGAGTCTCTCCCGTTGAGTCCGAAATCAGGTGCAGATGGAAGAAACTTTTTTTGTTCTCCACGCTGTTTTTCTCCCGCTGTTGATAAACCGGGACAAACTTCAAAATTGTCCTGAGGGCCGAGCCGCTACGTGAATAAGGTGGTGTTTTTCCACAATCCGCAAGTGGCTGCAATCATCCCCGGCGGGCCTGTGAATAATTGGAAGAACGCAAAACTGTTCAAACTTTTCCCCAAATTATCCACAGATGGATGCTCTCGAAATGCAATCTAAATTACTGAAATTACTTTAAAAATATCTGTTTTCCCATTTAGCATGCGATGCTGCGTGGAACAATATCCGCTAATGCCCATCAAACCCTGCGGCTGCGGCATTTCGACTGGAATGATTTTAATCCTTGCTACCCACAGACTCTAAGAAATAGAAAATCTTTTAAATCTCTTTGATTTTATTTTTTAGAAGTTGGGTGCCATGAGCGAACGCAAGGTAATGATGGTGTTGAACGGGCAGACGGTCACACCGCCACCCATATGGCTGATGCGCCAGGCCGGACGCTATCTTCCGGAGTACAGGGAAACGCGAAAGAGCGCCGGAAGTTTCCTTGATCTCTGTTATAATCCCGAGCTGGCAACTGAAGTGACCCTTCAGCCCATCCGCCGGTTCGGGCTGGATGCCGCGATTCTCTTTTCCGATATTCTGGTGATACCTGACGCGCTTCATCGCAACGTCTCCTTCAGTGAAGGAAAGGGTCCAGCCATGGATCCGATCGATGTAAGCAGCATTCAGACGCTGGATCCGACTGATGTGATGGCGCATCTTGCGCCCGTTTTCGAAACCGTTTCGCGTCTGCGCAAGACGCTGCCGGATGAAACGACGCTTCTGGGCTTCTGCGGTGCGCCCTGGACAGTTGCGACCTATATGATCGCCGGCCATGGAACGCCGGATCAGGCGCCAGCGCGGCTGTTCGGTTATCAGGAACCCGCGGCGATGGAAAAGCTCTTGGCTTTTCTCGCCGATGTTTCTGCCGATTATCTGGTGGCGCAGATCGATGCCGGTGCTGATGCGGTGCAGATTTTCGATTCCTGGGCCGGCGTGCTCGGTGAAAAGGAATTTGAGGAATACGCGGTAAAACCGGTTGCCCGCATTATCGCATCGGTGCGTGCTCGTCGTCCCTCAGCAAAGATCATCGCCTTCGCCAAGGGTGCCGGTTATCTACTCAAGGATTATCGCCGTAGAACGGGTGCAGACGCCATCGGACTCGACTGGTCGGTGCCGCTGACCTTCGCCCGGGACTTGCAGAAGGAAGGCCCTGTGCAGGGCAATCTGGACCCGATGCTGATGGTGGCGGGCGGCAGGGCTTTGCAGGAAGGCATCGATGCGGTGCTGCAGGCGCTTGGACAGGGGCCGCTGATCTTCAATCTGGGCCATGGCATCACCCCGCAAGCCGACCCGGAGAACGTTACCAGACTGGTGCAGCGTGTGCGGGCTGGCGGAGCCGGGGCATGAGCGAGGAGAAACAGACCTCTCCCCGTTCCGGAAACAGGGCAGCCTTGCGGGCTGGTATCGCACTCGGTGTTTTTGCGGGTTTTGTTGCCCTGTTGTTTTACGCCGATCCGGCCGATCTCTATCTCTGGATCAAGGCGCTGCATATCATCGCAGTGATCTCCTGGATGGCGGCGATTTTTTATCTGCCGCGGCTTTTCATCTATCATACCGACGCGCCCGCCGGTTCGCAGCAATCCGAAACCTTCAAGGTGATGGAGCAGCGGTTGATCAAGGTGATCATGAACCCGGCAATGATGATAAGCTGGATATTGGGGCTTTATCTGGGATGGTCGGTTTACGGTTTTTCCGGTGGCTGGCTGCACGCGAAAATCGCGCTGGTCGTGCTTCTGACAGCCACTCATGTTTATTTCACCCGCAGCGCCAAACGTTTCGCCAAGGATGAAAACACCCGACCTGCCCGTCACTGGCGGTTGATGAACGAGGTTCCAACCGTGCTGATGATCCTCATTGTCATACTTGTGGTTGTGAAACCCTTTGGTTAAGGGGCTTTGACGATAAATTTCGCGGAATTCGTGCTTTCCTCTTGCAGCGGCCGTATTCAGTCGCTATTTTCAGGCCACTCATCTTCGTGGCATGTGAATTATTCAGTCCTCTGCGGCATTTCCCACAGCATCTGATTCGCGAACACGCCCTCCCCCGACATTACATTATTAGACGGTCTTCCCTTCATGGCTGAAATGAAGCTTCAGGAACTTAAGAGCAAATCGCCTACCGACTTGCTGACTTTTGCCGAATCCCTGGAAGTTGAAAATGCGAGCACCATGCGCAAGCAGGAGCTTATGTTCGCAATCCTCAAGGTTCTCGCGAGCCAGGACATCGAAATCATCGGCGAAGGTGTCGTTGAAGTCCTGCAGGATGGTTTCGGGTTCCTGCGATCCGCAAACGCAAATTATTTGCCCGGTCCGGACGATATTTATATTTCCCCCTCGCAAATCCGCCGCTTCTCCTTGAAGACCGGTGACACTGTTGAGGGACCGATCCGTGGTCCGAAGGAAGGCGAACGTTATTTCGCGCTTCTCAAGGTGAACACGATCAATTTCGACGATCCTGAAAAGATCCGTCACAAGGTTCACTTCGACAATCTGACGCCGCTCTACCCGAATGAGCGCTTCAAGATGGAACTGGATGTTCCGACGTCGAAGGATCTGTCGTCTCGCGTGATCGATCTGGTAGCACCACTCGGCAAGGGGCAGCGTGGTTTGATCGTTGCGCCGCCGCGAACCGGTAAAACGGTTCTGCTGCAGAACATCGCTCACTCGATCACGGCAAACCATCCGGAATGTTATCTGATCGTTCTTCTGATCGATGAACGTCCGGAAGAAGTCACCGATATGCAGCGCTCGGTCAAGGGCGAGGTTGTTTCCTCCACCTTCGACGAACCGGCTGTCCGTCACGTCCAGGTGGCTGAAATGGTCATCGAAAAGGCGAAGCGTCTTGTCGAACACGGCCGTGACGTTGTGATCCTGCTCGATTCCATTACGCGTCTCGGCCGCGCCTATAACACGGTTGTTCCTTCCTCCGGCAAGGTTCTGACCGGTGGTGTGGATGCCAACGCCCTGCAGCGCCCGAAGCGCTTCTTTGGCGCTGCGCGTAACATTGAAGAAGGCGGTTCTCTGACGATCATCGCAACGGCGCTTATCGATACGGGTAGCCGTATGGATGAAGTGATCTTCGAAGAGTTCAAGGGTACAGGCAACTCGGAAATCGTGCTTGACCGCAAGGTTGCCGACAAGCGTATCTTCCCGGCGCTGGATATTCTCAAATCCGGTACCCGTAAGGAAGACCTGCTGGTGCCGCGTCAGGACCTGCAGAAGATCTTTGTTCTTCGTCGTATTCTCGCGCCGATGGGAACGATGGATGCCATCGAGTTCCTGATCGACAAATTGAAGCAGACCAAGAATAATTCCGATTTCTTCGAATCCATGAATACCTGATCCGGAGTTTAGCCGGATTCATCTGAAAACCTTGAAGCCGCGTCCGTTCATTCGGATGCGGCTTGACTGTTTTGAACCGAGGTGAGTGATGCGAGCTTCCGCCGATACGATCTATGCGCTTTCAAGCGGCGCTCTGCCGGCGGGTGTTGCCGTGATCAGGATCAGTGGTCCGCGAGCATTTCTGGCTCTAACGACGCTGACAGGTCGAGAAACCCCGTCACCGAGGCGGGCTGTTTTGAGTTCGATTCGGGATCGAAACGATGAAGTTATCGATCAGGCACTGATCCTCCTTTTTTCCGCGCCTAATTCCTTCACGGGTGAAGATTGTGTCGAGATACACAGCCATGGTAGCCGGGCGGTGCTGGCTTCGATTTTTGCCGAGCTGGAGAATCTTGAAGGGTTTCGCCCTGCTGATGCCGGTGAATTTTCCCGCCGTGCTTTCGAAAACGGCAAGATGGATCTTCTCGAAGTCGAAGGGCTGGCCGACTTGCTGCAGGCGGAAACTGAAATGCAGCGGCGCCTGGCAGTGGAGCAGAGCACGGGTAAGCTTTCCGCGCTCTATGACGGCTGGGCAGGTCGATTAACGCGGGCCCGCGCATTGATCGAAGCGGAGCTGGACTTCGCCGATGAAGACGACGTACCGGATTCGGTTGCAACTCAGGTGTGGCACGCGATGTCGCAGCTGCGGGGGGAGATTGCCGATCATCTTCGCCAGGGCGCCGGCGGTGAAATCATCCGTGATGGATTTAAGGTCGCATTGGTGGGCGAGCCTAACGTCGGTAAATCCACCCTGCTGAATGCTCTAAGCGGCCGCGATGTTGCGATCGTCACCGATATAGCGGGCACGACACGGGACGTTCTCAGTGTCGATATCAATCTGGATGGCTATCTTGTCCGGATATTTGATACGGCGGGTATCAGGGAGACTGAGGATGTTGTCGAACAGGAGGGTGTTCGACGAGCGAAATTGACAGCCGAGAATGCGGATCTCGTTCTGTTACTTCAGGATAACGATTCGCTTCCGAAACAATCCTCTCTTTCATTCAGCAATAGGCGTCGCCTCTATCTCCGCACGAAGTCGGCTCTTTCTTCAGATTTCCCAGAAACCCCCTTCGACCTTTCTATCTCTGCCAAAGAGGGACATGGTCTGGAAGAACTGAGATCGGTGATCACCCAGGAGATCAAGAACCGCGTTGGTGGCGGCCAGACACTGGTTCCTGCACGCGCCCGCCATAAAAAACGACTTGAAGAGACGCTGAACTATGTTAGTGATGCGCTGGATTCCGAAGCCATGGACCTTGCGATAAGGTCAGAATATTTGCGGCTCGCGGCAACATCGCTTGGGCGCATTACCGGCCGAGTTGATGTGGAAGATTTGCTGGGCGTAATCTTCTCGGAATTCTGCATAGGAAAATGATTCACGTGAAACATTGGCTACCGTGGTGGCTATGTGGATGATTTAGGATAAGGCGCGGGAACATGTACCAGTCATTTGATGTCATAGTTATCGGAGGCGGCCATGCCGGCAGTGAAGCCGCTGCCGCCGCCGCCCGACATGGTGCAAAAACCGCCCTCGTTACCCATAAGCGTGAGACGATTGGGGTGATGTCCTGCAACCCTGCGATTGGCGGTCTTGGCAAAGGACATCTGGTTCGCGAGATTGATGCACTGGACGGTTTGATGGGCCGGGTCGCTGACGCTGCCGGTATCCAATTTCGCATGCTCAATCGTAAAAAAGGCCCTGCGGTTCGAGGACCTCGGACTCAAGCTGACAGGCGGCTTTACCGCGAGGCGATGCGGCGTGAAATCGACGCGATTGAAAATCTGACGATTATTGAAGGTGACGCCTTTGATATTGAAATGGTGGATGATCGGGTCTCCGCCGTTATTATGGTGAATGGTAGCCGGATTCCGTGCGGTGCTGCCGTTTTGACCAGTGGAACTTTCCTGCGTGGCCTGATTCATATCGGTTCCGAAAAGATTCCTGCCGGTCGCGTTGGCGAAAAGCCGTCATTGGGTCTTTCAGAGACGCTTTCTCGTCTTGGCTTGGTCATGGGACGGTTGAAAACGGGCACGCCTGCCCGGCTCGATGCTCGCACCATTCACTGGGACGCTGTCGATCGGCAGGGGGCGGATGAGGATCCAGTGCCCTTTTCGTTTATGACGGATCATATTCTCAACCCGCAGATCGAATGTGGCGTGACTCGCACGACGCCGGCCGGGCATAAGATCATCCAGGACAATATTCATCTGTCGGCGATGTATTCTGGACAGATTGAGGGTGTTGGCCCACGCTATTGCCCGTCCATCGAAGATAAGATCACCCGTTTTGGGGAGCGCGACGGTCACCAGATATTTCTGGAACCCGAGGGTCTGGACGACCATACCATCTATCCGAATGGTATCTCGACCTCCCTTCCCGCTTCCGTACAGGAACAATTTATCCGCACAATACCAGGGCTCGAACAGGTTGCTATTCTTCAACCCGGCTATGCCATTGAATATGACTATGTCGATCCGCGGGAGCTCAAGCCCTCGCTTGAATGCCGCAAAATTCCCGGGCTGTTCCTGGCGGGGCAGATCAATGGCACCACTGGTTATGAAGAAGCCGGCGCTCAGGGTCTTGTTGCGGGGTTGAACGCTTCTTTATATGCGAGCAATGCCGATCCGCTCTATTTCAGCCGAACGGAATCCTATATCGGCGTCATGATCGATGATCTGACCTCGAAGGGAGTGAGCGAGCCCTATCGGATGTTCACCTCTAGAGCCGAATATAGGCTTTCCCTGCGGGTGGATAATGCCGATTTGCGGCTAACGCCAATTGGCCAAAGCGCCGGCATTATCGGTTCCAAGCGCGAAAAGCGCTTTGAGGCATTTATTGCTGATCTGGAATCGGGTCGTGAGCTGATGAAGGCAACTACCATCAGCCCCTCCCAGGCGGCAAAGCAGGGATTGAAGCTCAATCAAGATGGCCAGCGACGTTCCATTTATGAATTACTCGCTTATCCCGATATAACACTGGATATCCTCACGCAGCATTGGCCGGAGCTGGAATCGCTTCGGGGTAAGGTTGCAGAAACTCTGGAAATTGAAGCGAGCTATGCGGTTTATATGCAGCGGCAGAGCGCGGACATTGTTGATATCAAACGGGACGAAGATAGAAAGATCCCGGATGATTTTGATTTCCAGAGCCTGTCAGGTCTTTCCAACGAACTTAAACAAAAGTTGGAAAAGGCTCGTCCCGAGAACATTGCGCAGGCGGCGCGTGTTGACGGTATGACGCCGGCTGCGATATCCCTGCTGCTTGCCCTGCTGCGTAAAAGTTCTGCCGGGCAAGGCGAAAAATTGCGCATGCACCAATAGCGAGTCGGATTATGAAGATAAACGGCCAGAGTGTTTCACGTGAAACACATGAGAGGCTCGAGCACTTTGTCGAGCTTTTTAAGAAGTGGAATAAAACCACAAATCTGGTCGCGCCCTCCACTCTTACAGAGCTTTGGAGTAGGCATGTTGCCGACAGTGCCCAGATATTCCAGCTGTCTCCCAAGACACAGAGATGGGCTGACTTAGGCAGCGGTGGTGGTTTCCCCGGCGTTATTACCGCTATTTTTCTTGCGGAACTAGGCGATGGTTGGGTGGATCTGGTCGAAAGCAACAACAAAAAGGCTGCATTTTTGCGGATTGCCCTGAAGGAAACCGGGGCGAGAGGCAGTGTTCATCCAATAAGGATCGAAAAAGCACCCGAAATTGTCAAAACCTGCGATGCGGTTTCTGCGCGGGCGCTCGCCGAGCTTGATCTGCTTTTCGACTACATACATCCCTGGGCGCAGAATAATCCCAATCTCAAGGCATATTTTAATAAAGGCCGGGATTATGATTCTGAAGTGCAGAAAGCGCATGGTCGCTGGCAGTTTGATCTGGTAAAACATCAGAGTGCCATTGAGGCAGATTCTGTTGTTCTTGAAATCAGCAACCTCACTTTGAGACGCTGACAAGCTGGCCAGGTGCGGCATGACTTTTGAAATAAACCGGATTATCGCAGTCGCAAACCAGAAAGGTGGCGTTGGAAAGACAACGACGGCCATTAATCTGGCAACGGCACTGGCGGCTATTGGCGAGCGCGTATTGATCATTGATTTGGATCCGCAGGGCAATGCCAGCACCGGGCTTGGAATTGACCGCAAGGAACGCAAGTTTTCATCCTATGATCTTCTGGTGGGCGATCACACCATTAGTGAAGTTGCTGTTCCGACGGCAGTGCCAAATCTCGACATCGTACCATCGACCATGGATTTGCTTGGCTTCGAGATGCAGGTTGCCAATGTTTCCAACCGCGTCTTTCTGTTGCGTGCGGCCATGGAAACGCAAGAGGCAAGAGACTATTCCTATATTCTCGTCGATTGCCCGCCCTCTTTCAATCTTCTGACCATGAATGCCATGACAGCCGCCCACTCTGTGCTTGTGCCGCTGCAATGCGAATTCTTTGCTCTCGAAGGTCTTAGTCAGTTGTTGGATACTGTCAGCCAGATCCGCGGCTCGGTTAATCCGCAGCTTGATATACAGGGTATCGTTCTGACGATGTTCGATGCGCGGAACAATCTTGCGCAGCAGGTTGTTACGGATGTACGTGCCCATTTGGGTGAAAAGGTTTACCACACGCTCATTCCGCGTAATGTTCGTGTGTCAGAAGCGCCGTCTTATGGTAAACCCGCAATTCTTTATGATCTGAAATGCGCCGGTAGCCAGGCCTATTTGCAGTTGGCATCGGAAGTGATTCAGAGAGAGCGGCTGCGAAAAGCCGCCTGACGTCTGCCGGAATGTATGGAGTAATATCTTATGAGTGATGATCTTTCCAAGCGTCGACTCGGGCGTGGTCTTGCTGCATTGATCGGCGAAATGGATCAACCGATGCCGGTGGGCGAGCCGCAGCGTACCGTCAATGCTGACCGCACCATTCCGATTGAATTCATCGCTCGCAGCCAAAGAAACCCAAGGCGTCATTTTGACGAGAATGAATTGCAGGATCTGGCCGCATCCATTCGCCAGCATGGAATTGTTCAGCCTGTGGTCGTGCGGACGGTTGCGATCAACCGTTACGAGATTATTGCCGGTGAAAGACGCTGGCGTGCGGCGCAACTGGCTGGCTTTACCGATGTGCCTGTCATCGTTCGCGATGTGGACGACCGCACTGCGCTTGAGTTGGCCATTGTCGAGAACGTACAGCGTTCAGACCTGAACCCACTTGAAGAGGCGATGGGTTATGAACAGCTGATCGCCGAACATGGCTATACCCAGAATGATCTCGGCGAGATTATTGGCAAGAGCCGTAGCCATGTTGCAAACAGTCTCCGGCTTTTAAAGCTTCCAGATCCGGTACGGGATATGCTCGCAGACGGTTCCCTGTCCGCGGGTCACGCGCGGGCGCTTGTTTCAACGTCTGATCCGGCAAATCTGGCGAGAACGATCGTCTCCAAGGGATTGTCGGTGCGTGACGCCGAGCGTCTGGCGCAAAACGACATTAAGTCACAGGGCGACGTTGCGGAGAAGCGACCGGCGGCTGAGAAGGATTCTGATACGATTGCGTTGGAGCGAAGCCTGTCGGACGCCCTGGGGCTTGATGTAAAGATCAACCACAAGGGTGGTTCCGGGCAAATCCGCATCGGATACCGCACGCTTGAACAGCTGGAAGCGGTCTGCCGACTTCTGGAACAAAAATAGTCAACTATTTGTTTTAGTTGATAAATACCCGCTTTTGGCGGGTATTTATGTCTGGTGCGGCTCAAAAGTCGATTGCGCGGCCTTTTATTTCATAATCACCGAAACGAACGGGTTCGGCACCACCGCGGCCGCCTGTTTCCGGCGGCAATTGAAGCTCTACCTGTTGTTGACGTCGTTCTTCGGCTTCTTTCAGGGCGCGTTCCGCTGCCGGCGATAGCCGTCTCGGCGTTTCCGCGCCGTTGTCATTATCCGCATCTTGCATGAGAAATCCTCCCTATGACGGGATATTGAAATATGTTTGGCGTTTACCAGATTATATAATCAAGCGGGGTTTATAAACCCCGCAATGGTTGCTGATGAACGACAAGGAGATTTTAACGGATGAACATGATGCGCACGGCAATGCTTCTGGCCTTCATGACGGCATTGTTCATGGGTGTCGGTTTTCTGATCGGCGGCAAGGGCGGCATGATGATTGCCCTTCTCATCGCTGCGGGTATGAACCTCTTCTCCTATTGGAATTCGGATAAAATGGTCCTCTCCGCCTATCGCGCGCGGGAGATTGACGAGGCCAATGCGCCCGAATTTTTCCACATGATCCGCGATCTTTCGCACAATGCCGACCTACCGATGCCGAAGGTGTATATTTACGACAGCCCCCAGCCCAACGCCTTTGCGACGGGACGAAACCCGCAGAACGCCGCTGTGGCGGCCTCTACGGGTCTGCTGGAGCGTCTAACCCCGGAAGAAGTGGCTGGCGTCATGGCCCATGAGCTGGCGCATGTGCAGAACCGCGATACATTGACCATGACGATCACCGCCACGCTGGCGGGCGCCATCTCCATGCTCGGCAATTTCGCTTTCTTCTTCGGAGGCAACCGTGAAAACAACAATAATCCGCTCGGCTTTATCGGTGTGCTGGTTGCGATGATCGTTGCGCCGCTCGCCGCAATGATGGTGCAGATGGCGATCAGCCGGACGCGGGAATATTCCGCCGACCGCCGCGGCGCGGAAATCTGTGGTAATCCGCTATGGCTTGCCTCGGCGTTGCAGAAAATCTCCGGCATGGCGCAGCAGATTCACAATGACGATGCCGAGCGCAACCCGGCAACGGCGCATATGTTCATCATCAATCCCCTCTCCGGTGAACGTATGGACAATCTCTTCTCCACGCATCCGAATACGGAAAACCGCGTGGCGGCGCTGCATGCCATGGCGCAGGAGTTTTCCCCGCGAGCATCGACGCCGCCGCCATCGGGTGATAGACCTCTGCGCAAATCAGGCTCCGTTCCCAATACGGGACGAAGCAACGAAAACGAGCGCAAGGGACCGTGGTCTTGACATCCGATATTCAGAATAAGCCGGCCCGGTCCAGAAAACCGAGACCGGGACAAGGGAGACCGGGACAAGGCGGGGGCCGTGAAGACGGCCCTTCGTCTTTCGAGGACAAGCCAGGCCTTGCTGCGCGCATCGCCGCGACCCGTATTCTCGCTGCCGTTCTGGAAAAGAAGACTTCGCTTGATGGCATGCTGGATAGCGAAAACGGCAATCCTGTCTATCGGGCGCTTTCCATTGCGGACCGGGCGCTGGTGAGAGCCATCGTCAACAGTGCGCTTCGCCACCTCCCCCGCATTGAAACGGCACTATCGATGCTGCTTGACGGGCCGTTGCCACAGGGTGCGCGATCGCTGCACCACGTACTTGTCGTCGGCGCAGCGCAGATGCTCTATCTCGATGTCCCCGATCATTCCGCTGTCGATCTGGCGGTGGAACAGGCCCATCGTGACCCGCGCAACAAGCGTTTCGTGAAGCTGGTCAACGCCGTTCTCAGAAGGCTTGGCCGGGAGAAAGCGGAAATCGAACAGGCCATTGCCGACGTACCGGTGTTGCCGGACTGGTTCTATGCGCGGCTTGTTTCCGCATATGGCAATGAAGTGGCGCAACGGATTTCCGAAGCGCAGCTGACACCGTCCTCCATTGATCTTACAGTCAAGGCTGATCCGGCCCTGTGGGCGGAGAAGCTGGGCGGCACGGTTTTGCCAAATGGCAGTGTGCGCCTTGGAGATTTCGAAGGGCAGATTCCCTCGCTTGAAGGTTTTGCCGAGGGCGCCTGGTGGGTGCAGGATCTTGCCGCCAGCATGCCGGTGCGGTTGCTGGGAGATATTTCCGGCAAACGTGTCGCCGATCTCTGTGCAGCCCCCGGCGGCAAAACGGCCCAGCTTGCGCTGGCGGGCGCTAAAGTGACGGCGCTGGACCAGTCCGGCAATCGTCTGCGGCGCCTCAGGGAAAATCTCGACCGGCTTGGCCTCCATGCCGAAACGGTGGAGGTGAACATGTTGAAGTATCAGCCGGAGCTGCGATTTGACGCTGTTCTCCTGGATGCGCCGTGTTCGTCCACCGGCACGCTGCGTAAACATCCCGATGTCTGCTGGACGAAGGATGAAACGGACATTGCCAAACTTGCGGCTCTTCAGGGCCAGATGTTGCGGCATTCGCTGACATTGGTGGGTTCTGGCGGTATCGTGGTGTTCTCCAACTGCTCGCTTGATCCTTCGGAAGGCGAAGAGATGATCGCGCAGGTTCTCGCGGAAAATCCAGATGTGGAGCGTATTGCCGTTCGCAAGGAAGATTGGCCGGGAATGGAAGCGGCTGTCAGCCCAGAGGGTGATCTGCGCACGACGCCGGATATGTTCGGCGGTGTCGACGGGTTTTTTAGCAGTGTCTTGCGTAAGAAGTAGAAAAAAGCGAAGCTTTCGCGAATCATTGATATTTATCGATAATGTTCCGGTCATCACGGTTCACTGATAAAAACAAAACATGTGAAGCGGGAAACACAGCTTGTTAGGGTCCTTTGCAGGCAGCATGAATGCGGCCGGTCTTCTTTCACGGATGGCGTATCGTCATCTGTGTGTCGGCCTTACACCTTTGCGCTTGCATGTCTCGCGGTTTGCCAACCGTGTGCCCGATGGTCTGGTAGCGGCACCGACGGATTTGAGGGCAATCGATCCTTATTTTGCCGAGGAATTGCTGCGCGGGCGGATTGCGCTTGCCGGTCGCGTCGTGGAAACCGGCGGTCTTTCGCCTTTTCAGGTGGATTATCCCTCGCTTGTTTTTGAGGAGCGGCTGCACGCCTTCGGCTGGTTGAGGCATATCCGCTCCGACAGGTCGAGTGAGGCTTGCAAGCGGGCGCGTCGCATTGTCGCCGAATGGATTGCCCTGAACGGCAGGCGCGTTACCGGGACAGGCTGGTCGCCGGAGATTACGGCGCAGCGGCTGATTGCCTGGCTGTCCCATTCTCCCGTTGTTTTATTCGAGGCCGATGCTGGCTTTTACCGCCGTTTCCTCAAAAGTCTCGCTTTTCATGTGCGTTATCTGGACAGGATCGTCAAACACGCGCCGGATGGCGAGACGCGGCTCAGGATCAGGATTGCGCTTGCGATGGCCTCCATTGCCATGCCGACACGCCTCTCCCGTATCACCCGGCACGGTATGAAGCTGGCTCAGGAAATGGAACGCCAGATTCTGCCCGATGGCGGGCATGTGTCCCGTAACCCGCGGGTCATGCTTGATCTGCTGCTCGATCTCTTGCCGCTTCGGCAAAGTTATATCAATCTTGGCCACGATCTGCCCTCCGGGCTGGTGCCGGCGATAGACCGGATGTTTCCGGCAATCCGCTTTTTCAGGCATCAGGGTGGCGACCTTGCACTATTCAACGGTGCGACGGCGACGCTTGCCAATGAGCTTGTCTCCGTGTTGCGTTACGACGAAACCGCCGGTCGGCCGTCGAAAATGTTGCCGGATGTGAATTACCATCGGCTTGCGACAGATGAGACCGTCATCATCGTCGACACCGGTTATCCAGGCTCGGCGGAGCTTTCCCGTAATGCCCATTCGGGTTGCCTGTCTTTTGAAATGTCCTGCGGCAAGAACCGGTTCATCATCAATTCCGGCTTTCCGAAAAATGCAGCCCCGGAATATCAGCGAGCCAGCCGGTCAACGGCCGCCCATTCCACCGTCACGCTTGCAGATACCTCCTCTTGCAGATTGTCGCGCTCCAGGCTGCTTGGCCCTATCATGATTTCTGGCGTCAGCCGGGTGGATAGCGAGCGTGGAACTGATGGAAACGGCAACGACGTCCTGCGGGCGTCGCATGATGGCTATCTGCAAAACTTTGGCTGCTATCATGAGCGGGAAATCGAGTTAAATGCGGCCGGCACGAAAATTAAAGGCCGTGACCTGCTCAGAGCCGACGAGAGTACGACGAAGACACAATTGCAGTCGATCTCGGCGGTTTCGCGTTTCCATATCCATCCTCATATTCAGTTGTTCCAGCGGGATGAGGAGTCGGTTTACCTGGAGGCGGCTGACGGAACCACCTGGCTGTTCTCGGCGCCGGGTCTGGAGGTTTTCGTGACCGAAGATGTGTTCATGGCCGATGCATCCGGCATGCGGCCTTCGCAACAGATCGAGTTGCCCTTCAATCTCGCCAACACGCGGGAAATCCGCTGGATCATCGAACGCAAGGCCTGAGCCGTATCTCATCCGTAATCCGGGCTATTTCGGACGAAAACTGCTCATGGATTTCGTCCTCCGTCATCCCTGCTGTTTATTAATCCGGTAAGCTGTGTTAACGCGGCGGCAATTGCTGGATCAATTCCATTTCAGCCCGTCTTCCCCGTCAAACGGAGTATGCCCGATGGCCGTCGTGTCCAAAAAAATCCCCGCCCCCGACAAAGTCAAAATCCGCACGGCGCTTCTTTCCGTGTCCGACAAGACTGATATCCTCGAGCTGGCGACGGTTCTGTCAAAGCTCGGCGTCAAGCTCCTGTCGACAGGCGGTACCGCAAAAGCCATCGCCGAAGCGGGCTTGCCGGTGACGGATGTTTCCGACGTAACCAATTTTCCTGAGATCATGGACGGCCGCGTTAAGACCTTGCATCCCAACGTGCATGGTGGGCTTCTGGCAATCCGGGATGATGCGGAACATGTCGAGGCGATGAAGGCACATGGTATCGAGGCGATCGATCTTTCGGTCATCAATCTTTATCCCTTCGAGGAAGTTCGCGCCAAGGGCGGCGATTATCCGACGACGGTCGAAAACATCGATATTGGCGGCCCGGCGATGATCCGCGCTTCCGCCAAGAACCATGCCTATGTCACGGTCGTCACCGATCCTTCGGACTATCCGGCACTGGTTGAAGCCCTGCAGGCTGATGACGGCCAGACGTCTTATGCGCTGCGCCAGACATTTGCCGCCAAGGCCTATGCCCGCACGGCCGCCTATGACGCGGTGATTTCCAACTGGTTCGTTGAAGCGCTTTCCATCGAGACACCGGGTTACCGTGCCATCGGCGGGACGCTGAAGGAAAAGATGCGTTATGGCGAGAACCCGCATCAGAGCGCCGGTTTTTATCTGACGGGCGAAAAGCGCCCCGGCGTCGCAACGGCGACGCTGCTTCAGGGCAAACAGCTTTCTTACAATAATATCAACGATACGGATGCAGCTTACGAGCTGGTGGCGGAATTCCTGCCTGAAAATGCGCCGGCAGTCGCCATTATCAAGCATGCCAACCCTTGTGGTGTTGCAACTGGTCCGACACTCGCCGAAGCGTACCGGCGGGCACTGGCCTGCGATTCCGTTTCTGCCTTTGGCGGCGTCATCGCCTTGAACCAAACGCTTGATGCGGAAACGGCGGAAGAGATCGTCAAGCTCTTCACCGAAGTCATCATTGCACCTGACGTCACCGAAGAAGCAAAGTCCATCATTGCCCGCAAGCCGAACCTGCGTCTGCTGACCGCTGGCGGCCTTCCGAATCCGCGTGCAGCCGGCATCACCGCGAAGACCGTGTCCGGCGGCCTGCTGGTGCAAAGCCGTGATAATGGCATGGTCGAAGATCTCGACCTCAAGGTTGTCACCAAGCGCGCGCCGACGGCGCAGGAGCTTGAAGACATGAAGTTCGCCTTCAAGATTGCCAAGCATGTTAAATCAAATGCCGTGATATACGCCAAGGATGGACAGACGGCTGGTATCGGTGCCGGCCAGATGAGCCGGGTGGATTCCGCCCGCATCGCCGCCCAGAAGGCGGAAGATGCGGCCAAGGCGCTTGGCCTTGCCGAACCACTGACGCGCGGCTCCGCTGTTGCTTCGGAAGCGTTTTATCCTTTCGCTGACGGCTTGCTTGCTGCGATTGCCGCTGGTGCCACAGCTGTCATCCAGCCGGGTGGATCCATGCGTGACCAGGAAGTGATCGACGCTGCAAACGAGCATAATGTGACGATGGTGTTCACGGGCATGCGTCACTTCCGCCACTAAGTCGCGGACCTATAGTCAGAAATAGTGAAGGCCCGGAAAGTGATTTCCGGGCCTTTTGTTTCACGTGGGACAGTTTTGATTTTTGTTCAGGTGACTGCCCCGACCTGCCACGGCACGAATTCGTTGTCGCCGTAGTCGTAAATCTCGCTGACGGTCTTGTCGCCGGAAGCCACGGCCAGAATATGTTCGAAAATTCGTTTGCCGGATTCTTCTATGGTTTCTGCGCCGGTAACGATCTCACCGCAGTTGATATCCATGTCTTCCTTCATATGTTCATACATTTCGGAATTGGTGGCGATCTTGATGCAGGGCGACGGCTTGAAACCGGAAACCGAGCCGCGGCCGGTGGTGAAACAGATGACGTTGCAGCCGCCGGCGACTTGGCCAGTGACGGCGACGGGATCGTAGCCGGGCGTATCCATGAAAACGAAACCCTGCTCGGTGACGGTTTCGGCAAATTCATACACGGCCTTCAACGGCATGGAACCGCCCTTGGCGACTGCACCCAGTGATTTCTCCAAAATGGTGGTCAGGCCGCCAAGCTTGTTGCCATGGGAGGGGTTGTTGTTGAGTTCGTCGCCATTGCGGGCGGTATAATCCCGCCACCAGTCAATACGCTGCAGCAGTTTTTCGGCGACCGCCGGGGTGACGGCGCGTTTTGTCAGCAGGTGCTCGGCGCCGTAAATCTCCGGTGTTTCGGAAAGAACTGTCGTGCCGCCATTGCGGACAATGAGGTCGGACGCATAGCCGAGTGCCGGGTTGGCGGATATGCCGGAGTAGCCATCCGAACCGCCGCATTCCAGCGCCACCTTCAGCTTCGAAAGCGGTTGTTCGGTACGGCGGGCGGCATTGACCATTGGCAGCATGGCCTTGATCTCGGTAATCGCCGCATCGATTGTCTTGCGCGTGCCGCCGTGCTGCTGGATCGTCATGGTGCGCAGCCGCTCGCCTTCCTCCATCTTGTAATGTTCGAGGATGGGGGCGATCTGGTTGGTTTCGCAACCGAGGCCGATCAGCAGAATACCGCCGAAATTGGGATGACGGGCATAACCCTGAATGGTTCGGATCAGAAGGCGGTAGCCTTCCGATTTGGTGTTCAGCGCGCAGCCGCCGCCATGGGTTAGCGCCACGACGCCATCGACATTATCGAACCCGTCAAGTCCGCCCTGTTTGTTGAAATAATCGGCGATGTAACGCGACACCGTGGCGGAACAGTTCACCGATGCGATGACGCCAATATAGTTGCGTGTGCCCACGCCGCCGAGACCACGATCATAGCCCATGAAGGTGCGGCGTTCGGTTTCCGGCACCATGCCCTTTTCTTCAATATCGACACTGAACTGATGAGCGTGTTCGGAAGGTACCATGGCGAGATTGTGCAGATGCACGTGCCGGCCCGGCTCGATATCCTGAGTGGCGATACCAATCACCTGGCCGTATTTCAGCACCTCGTCTCCGGATTTGATGTATTTCAGGGCCACTTTATGCCCGCGTCCGATCAGTTCGCGAGCCGTCAGATCGCCCCTGCCCGTCGCACCACCGGCCGGAATGGACCGGCGCGCCACCGCAACATTGTCGTTGGCGTTCAGCAAAATGGTTGCCTCGGAATTCTCACTCACGGGTTTTCCTCCTCCCGGTATATTGCCTGCTATGTTTCTAACTCAGCTTTCGACCCAGCGCCGTTTGGAGCCTTCAAGATGGGTATGAATGGCCGCCTGCGCCAGCAGTGGATCCTTGAGTTCCAGAGCTGCCAGAATGGCTTCGTGCTCCTGAAGCGCATGGGTCCAGGTATCCCGATCCTCGAATTTGACCCGCAACTGGGCTGAAATGGGGCTGTGTCGTTCGTCGAAAAGACTCGCCACCAGCCGTGTGAGGACGCTGTTGCCGGATTGCTCGGCAATGGTGACGTGAAACAGCCGATCCTGATCCAGAGGCTTACGTCCCGCCTCGATTTCCTTCTGCATGGTATTCAGGATCTGGCGAAGGCTTGAGATCGTTTCGTCGGTCATGCGGCTTGCCGCCAGCACGATGGTCGCGCCTTCCAGAGCCGCGCGCGCCTGCATCAGCTCAGAGGGGCTGTCGCCCAGCGATTTGGTGTGGTGGGTTGTCTGGAGAGCCTCTGTCGAGACATAGACACCGGAACCCATGCGAATTTCAACAGTGTTGTCTATTTCAAGCGCAATCAGCGCTTCTCGCAACGAGGGTCTCGATACACCGAGTTTCTGCGCCAGTTCCCGTTCGGCCGGAAGCCGTGTTCCAGGCAGAAACTCACCGAGATCGATGAGTTCACGTATTTGGTCCGCTATCTGCTGATAGAGCCGGCGTGGTTCCGCTATTTTGGCCTGACCATTCATATGTTTTTCGATGATCCCTATCTGCAATCTCTATTTGGCCTTACCGTAACGCCAAGCGTATCAATACGCAAGAAATTACTTAAATATAAGAATTTACAGTATTATATCGGATCTTCGGCGATGAAGATTCCGCGCCATTCAAAGGCGTATTTCAAATTTCGCCCTAATTGGCTTGACCATTCCAGAAAACCGGCCTAACCATTTGGCCTGTTCAAGGCACCCCGGTGGAGTGGGGAGCACGAGTGGGAGGTTTCCAGATGTCGCAGGGCGCATCGACAATTCGGGGCGATTTTTCGCCTGAGGAGACGGGCGCGGAGCGTTCGGCCCTCCTGCGTCTTGAAAACATCAGCAAGGAATTTCCGGGCGTCAAGGCGCTGTCGAATGTGCATTTCGATCTGCGCAGCGGTGAAGTGCATGCTGTCTGCGGCGAGAATGGCGCAGGAAAATCGACGCTGATGAAAATCATCAGCGGCGTCTACCAGCCCAGCGACGGCACGATCCTGCACAAGGGCGTGAAGGTGCAATATGCGTCGCCGCTGGAGTCTGAAGCGGCGGGCATCGCCATCATTCATCAAGAACTCAATCTGGTTCCGCATCTTTCCGTCGCCGAAAACATCTATCTTGCCCGTGAGCCGCGCCGCGGTTTTCTCGTTGACCGCAAAAAGCTGCGCCTCGATGCCAAACGCTGTCTCGATCGGCTGGGAGTCGATATCGATCCCGACCAGATCGTGCGTGGCCTCTCGGTCGCCCAATGTCAGATGGTGGAGATCGCCAAGGCGCTCTCTCTTGACGCTGAAGTGCTCATCATGGATGAGCCGACCTCCTCGCTAACCGAGCAGGAAACGCGGCTCTTATTCAAGGTCATTCGCGATCTAAAGGCATCCGGTGTCGGCATCGTCTATATTTCTCATCGTCTGGATGAAATGGCCGAGATCGTCGACCGCGTGACGGTCTTGCGTGACGGGCGTTATATTTCGACCGACGATTTTGCGTCGATCACCGTTGACGATATCGTCACGCGCATGGTCGGGCGCTCACTGGAAGACAAGTTTCCGGAGCGCACATCGAAGCCCTCTGAAGATATCATCTTCTCTGCCGAGGGATTGACGCGCGCGGGCGTGTTTCAGGATGTCTCCTTCTCGCTGCGGCGCGGCGAAATTCTCGGTTTTGCCGGGTTGATGGGGGCCGGGCGTACTGAGGTGGCGCGTGCGATCTTCGGAGCCGATGCTCTTGATAGCGGAAAAATCATCTTTGAGAGCCGCGAGCTTTCCATCCGCTCACCGCAGGACGCCATCAGGGAAGGCATTGCCTATCTGTCGGAAGACAGGAAGAGCGATGGTCTCGCCATCAAGATGTCCGTTGCCGCAAACACCACTCTTGCCAATATTGGCGAAGTTTCCAACCGTTTCGGGTTGATCGATTTCAAGAAGCACGACGATGTCGCCAGACGTTACGTCGATCTTTTAAATATTCGTACACCTTCCATCCAGCAGACCGTGCGGCTGCTATCGGGTGGCAATCAGCAAAAAATCATCATCGGTAAATGGCTGTTCCGGCAGTCGCGTGTGCTGTTCTTCGATGAGCCGACGCGCGGCATCGATGTCGGCGCGAAATTCGCGATCTACAAGATCATGGATGAGTTGGCCGCGCAGGGCATCGGCGTTGTTCTCATCAGTTCGGAGCTGCCGGAAATTCTCGGGCTAACGGATCGCATCGCCGTTTTCCACCAGGGCCGGATCACGGGCGTGCTTGAGACCGCCAAGACCAATCAGGAAGAAATCATGCGGTATGCGTCCGGTTACGGCCGGGCCGCGTAGTGAGGAACGACATGGCCAATATTGCAGAACCCAAGAAGAGCTTCGCTTTCAGCGACCGCCAAAAGGACATCATCCAGAAATTTGCGGCGCTTGGCAGCCTCGTGGCGCTTGTCGCGGTCTTCTCCGCAACCAGCAGCGCTTTCTTCACCGTCAATAATGGCATGACGATCGCATTGCAGGTCACATCCATCGCGCTGCTCGGTATTGGCGCAACCTGTGTCATCATCACCGGCGGTATCGATCTTTCCGTCGGTTCGGTGCTTGCGCTTGCCGGGGTCGTTGCAGCCCTTGCGGTGAAAGAACTTGGCATGCCGGTGCCAATCGGCATGTTTCTCGGCATTCTGACGGGTTCGCTTTGCGGCTTCATCAACGGCCTGCTTGTCACACGCTTCAAGCTGCCGCCCTTCATCGCCACACTCGGCATGATGCTGATCGCCCGCGGTGTGGCCCTGCAGATCACCGGCGCGCGTGCTGTGTCCGGCCTCGGGGAATCCTTCGGCGAACTCGGCAATGGCGCGCTCTTCCGCATCGTCACTATCGGTGATGACGGCTTTCCGAACGTCGTGTTTCCGGGCATCCCCTACCCCGTCATCCTGATGGTGGTGATTGCGCTTGCGGTTTCCTTCATGCTCAACCGCTCGATCCTCGGCCGTCATATCTATGCCGTCGGTTCCAACGCGGATGCGGCGCGGCTGTCTGGCGTGAATGTCGCCCGCGTTACCAACTTCACCTACATCCTGTCCGGAACTCTGGCTGGACTGACGGGCTGCGTGCTGATGTCACGCCTCGTCACGGCCCAGCCGAATGAAGGCGTGATGTATGAGCTGGATGCGATTGCCAGCGCCGTCATTGGCGGCACGTCCCTGATCGGCGGTGTGGGCACAATTTCCGGCACAGCCATCGGCGCCTTCGTCATCGGTATCCTGCGCAACGGTCTCAATATGAACGGCGTCTCCGCCTTCACACAACAGATCATCATCGGCCTCGTCATTCTGGTCACCGTCTGGATCGACCAGTTGCGCAACCGCCGCTGATCAAGGGCCTGCGGACCCTTTCCGCAAAAAAGATCGGCAAGGGGAGGCCCGGTATGCCGACATCATGGAGGAAGAAATGAACAAACTTGCGACCGCCCTTCTGACATCCGCAATCGCGCTGTGGAGCGTTTCCACCGTGCAGGCCGGCGAAATCGCCGTCATCGTCAAGACCGTCAATTCCACCTTCTGGCAGAACGTTCAGAAGGGCGCCGATGCGGCGATGAAGAACTCTGCCGGCAACACCATGACCTTCCAGGGTCCGGCTGCCGAATCTGCGATTGCCGACCAGGTCAACATGGTTGAAAACGCCATCAACCGTAAGGTCGCCGGCATCGTTCTTGCCCCTTCCGATCCGGATGCGCTAGTTCCGGCCGTCAAGAAGGCCTGGGAAGCCCGTATTCCCGTGGTTCTGATCGACTCGCAGCTGGCGAGCGGCTCCGAGCAATATTACCAGTCGTTCCTGGCGACCGATAACAAGAAAGCCGGCGAACTGGCAGCGCAGGCGCTGATCGACAAGGTGGGCAAGGAAGGCAAGATTGCCGTCATGTCTTACGTTGCCGGTGCCGGTTCGGAAATCGGCCGCGTTGGCGGTTTCACCGATTACATCCAGATGAATTCCAACCTGAAGATCGTCGGTCCTTTCTATTCGCAGTCGCAGATGGCGACCGCGCTGAACCAGACCACCGACGTTCTGGCCGCCAATTCCGATCTGAAGGGTATCTTCGGCGCCAATGAGCCGACGGCAATCGGTGTTGGCCGTGCGCTTGCCCAGACCGGCAAGGCCGGCAAGGTCGTTGGCATCGGCTTCGACGGCAATCAGGATCTTCAGGGCTTCGTCAAGGATGGCACACTGGCCGGCATCGTCGTTCAGGGTTCCTACCAGATGGGTGAGAAGGGCGTGGAAACCATCACCAAGCTCATCAACAAGGAAAAGGTTGAGAAGTTCGTCGACACCGGCGTCGTTGTTGTCACCAAGGACAATGTCGACAAGCCGGAAGCCAAGAACGTTCTTTATTGATGCATGATGGCGCGCCGCTTCACGGTGGCGCGCCTTTTCAAATAAAACCCGGAAAGTCCCTGCGATGAAAGTCTCCGACACACGTAAATTGCCGCGCCGCGCCGTTGACGTCACGGTCATGGGCCTCGGCTGCGCCCAGATGGGCAATCTCTACCGCGTCACGCCCTATGAGGAGTCCAAAGGTGCGTTCGACACGGCATGGGAAAGCGGCATGCGTTATTTCGATACCGCGCCCTTTTACGGGTATACGCGGTCGGAGCGTCGTCTCGGCACCATGGTAACGGAGCATGAGCGGAACGAATATACGCTCAGCACCAAGGTCGGCCGTGTGATGGTTCCTGACGAGACCGTCGGTCCGGAGGAGGATGCCTATATAGCGCCGCTGCCGTTCCGCCCGGTCTATGATTATTCTTATGACGGTATCCTGCGCTCCTTCGAGGCAAGCCAGCAGCGGCTGGGCGTTCTGAAGCCGGATATTCTTTACGTGCATGATATCGGCTCCTTCACCCACGGCGAAAAGCACCGGCATTACTGGGAGCAGCTGACCACTGGCGGCGGCTTCCGGGCGCTTGGCAAATTGCGCGAAGAAGGGTCCACCGGAGCTGTTGGGCTTGGCGTTAACGAATGGCAGATCGTCAGCGACGCCATGGATGTCTTCGATATAGACGTCGCCATGCTTGCTGGTCGCTATACGCTCCTGGAACAGCAGAGCCTTGCCTTCATGAACCGCTGCGCTGAAAGCGGTGTCGGCATCGTTGTCGCTGGTGCGTTCAACTCAGGCATTCTGGCTGGTAACCGCAAGTTCAACTATGCCGATGCGCCTGCCGATATCCTCACGCGCGTCGATGCGCTGCAGGGCGTGTGCGAGGAGTTGAGCGTGTCGTTGCAGGCGGCTGCGCTGCAGTTCCCGCTCGCCCATCCGGCTTCAGTCACGGTTGTGTCAGGCGCGCGCAACGCGCAACAGCTTGCCTCCAATATCGAATGGTTCGAACAATCGATCCCAGATGAATTCTGGTCCGAGCTGCACAGGCGCGGCCTGATTGCCGAAGGTTCGCCCGTGCCTGGCGGAAAGGTCTGAAGCAATGCTCATAGACGCCCACCAGCATTTCTGGCTGATGAAGGATCGTGCCGGGCAATGGCCGCCGCCGGCGCTCGCCGCCATCTACCGGGATTTTCTTCCGGCCGATCTGTCGCCGTTGCTGGCTGAGGCAGGGGTTTCGGGAACAGTGCTGGTGCAGACAATGGAGACTGCCGCCGATACGGATTTCATGCTGGAGCTGGCGGATAAGACAGATTTCATCAAAGGTGTGGTTGGCTGGGTGGACATGAAGTCCCCCGATGCGGCGACGGAAATTGCCCGCCGGGCAAAACATTCGGCCTTCAGGGGTGTACGCCCCATGCTGCAGGGCATTGAGGATGTGGCCTGGATCGACGATCCGGCGCTGGATACCGCTGTGGACGCGCTGGTGAAACACGGGCTTGTGTTTGATGCGCTGGTCCTGCCGCCAAATCTGCCGCATCTCCTGTCTTTCGCCCGCCGCCATCCGCAACTGCCTGTTGTCATCGATCATGGTGCGAAGCCGTTGATCGCCACCGGTCATTATAGCGGCTGGCGGAGCGACATGGCGGCTCTGGCTGCCCTACCCAATGTCCATTGCAAGCTTTCTGGCCTGTTGACCGAGCGCGGTGATCAGCGGCCGGAAGCGGTGCGACCCTATGCGGAAACCATTCTGGAACTCTTCGGCGCAAACCGCGTGATCTTCGGCAGCGACTGGCCGGTGTTGCGACTGGCCGGCGATTACCAGGTCTGGCTGGATTTCTGCCGCGATATCTTGCCGGCAGAGGACCATGCGGCAGTTTTTGGCGGCAACGCCATCCGTTTTTATTCCCTTTCTGACAGGTGATGCATGCTGGCGATTTTCTGTGACACTCCCGGTCAACTTACCGCCAAGGATTTACCGAAACCTGTACGCGGTGAAGGTGAAGTGCTGGTGCGCATTCGCCGCATAGGCGTCTGCGGTACGGATCTGCACATCTTCACTGGCAACCAGCCCTATCTTTCCTACCCGCGCATCATGGGCCACGAGCTTTCCGGCACCGTGGAAGAAGCACCTGATGGCAGTCCTCTTTCCGCTGGCGACGTGGTCACCGTCATTCCCTATATCTCCTGCGGAAAATGCAGCGCCTGCCTGAAAGGCAAGAGCAATTGCTGCCGCAATATTGGTGTCCTCGGCGTTCATCGCGATGGCGGCATGGTGGAATATTTGAGCGTTCCGCAGCAATTCGTGCTGAAGGCTGAGGGGTTGAGCCTCGATCAGGCGGCCATGACCGAATTTCTGGCCATCGGCGCGCATGCCGTGCGCCGCGGCGCGGTCGAGAAGGGGCAGAAGGTCCTGATCGTCGGCGCCGGCCCTATCGGCATGGCGGTTGCGGTTTTTGCGGTTCTCGATGGTGGCGAGGTGACCATGATCGACGGGCGCACCGACCGGCTGGATTTCTGCAGGGAGCATCTCGGCGTCGCCCATACCGTAACGCTCGGTGAAGGTGATAAGGACCGCCTCTCTGATATTACCGGCGGTGATTTCTTCGATGCGGTTTTTGATGCGACGGGCAATCCGAAGGCCATGGAACGCGGGTTTTCCTTCGTCGGGCACGGCGGCTCCTATGTGCTGGTATCCATAGTCGCCAGCGATATCAGCTTCAACGATCCGGAGTTTCACAAGCGCGAAACGACGCTGCTGGGCAGCCGAAATGCAACGCTTCAGGATTTCGAGCGGGTGTTGCAGGCGCTGCGGGACGGGAAGGTACCGGAAGCACTGATTACCCACCGGATGACGCTTGCCGATGTGCCTTCCAAATTCTCTCAGCTGACCGATCCGAAAGCCGGAGTAATCAAAGGCATGGTGGAGGTCGCATGACAGCTGACACGCCCATTCTGCAATTTGGCACCAGCCGTTTTCTTCTGGCGCATGCGGATCTGTTCGTTTCGCAGGCGCTGGATAAAGGCGAGGCTCTCGGGCATATCGCTATTGTTCAGACGACCGGCAATGCGGAAAGCCTGAAGCGTGTTGCCGCACTGAATAGCGGCGCGCCCTATCCTGTGCGCATTCGCGGTATCAGCGATGGGCAGGAAGTGGATGAGGAAATTCCGAGCAAGGCTGTCGCGCGGGCGCTGACCGCCGCGACCGACTGGGCCGAAGTGCGGCGTCTCGCCTGCATGGCCGAGGTCATTCTGTCCAATACGGGTGATCGCGGTTATGAGCTGGATTCCGCTGACGGGCCTGGGCTTGCTGCCGATTTCTCGGTGGTGCCGAAAAGCTTTCCGGCGAAACTCTGCATGTTGCTGCTGGAGCGTTTTCAGAGCAATCCGGAGGCGCCTTTGTCGATCTTCCCCTGCGAACTTGTGCCGCGCAATGGCGAAAGGCTGCAGCACGTCATTCGCCAGCTTGCAGACGAATGGCAGTTGCCGGCGGGGTTTGCCTTTTATCTCAACGAGAAATGCCGTTTCGCCAATAGTCTGGTCGACCGTATCGTCTCCGAGCCTATCGATCCAGTTGGTGCGGTGGCGGAGCCCTATGCGCTCTGGGCGATCGAGAGGCAGGAAGGGCTCGTTTTGCCATGCGCTCACCCTGCGATCGTGCTGACGGATGATCTCGACCACTACGAAAAGCTGAAGCTTTTTCTGCTCAATCTCGGCCACTCCTATCTGGCGGAGCGCTGGATGCAGGATGCGCGTGCGAATGACGAGACAGTGCGTCAGGCAATGGGCGACGACGCTCTCGTTACGGATCTGGAAACGCTCTGGCGGGACGAGGTTCTGCCGGTCTTTGCTGCCGAAGGCATGGGAGATGAGGCTGAGGTGTATATCAGTGTGTTGCGCGAACGTTTGCGCAATCCTTTTCTCGCGCATCGGCTGGCCGATATCGCCGGTAACCACGATGAAAAGAAGCGTCGTCGATTCATCCCGATCATTGCTGCTGCAGAACGGCTGGGATTGAACCTGCCGCAACACGGGCTGCGCGCAGCGCTCGCTACCATCAAGCAATAACGGAGTTTTTCATGCAGCGTATGGGCATGGTCATAGGTGTCAAACCCGAGATGATCGCGGAATATAAAAGGCTGCACGCTGTCGTCTGGCCGGAAGTTCTGGCGCTCATCAGCGACAGCAACATCCGTAACTATACGATCTTCCTGCGTGAACCGGAAAATCTGCTGTTCGGCTATTGGGAGTATCACGGCACGGATTTCAGCGCCGACATGGCGAAGATAGCCGCAAGCCCCAAGAACCAGGAATGGTGGTCTTTCACCATTCCCTGCCAGCAACCGCTCGAAAGCCGCAGGCAAGACGAGTGGTGGGCGATGATGGAAGAAACCTTCCACCACGATTGAACGATTTCCTTTGACACTGACCGCGAGTAACCGGCCATGACCAAAATTACAGATCTGCGTGTTTTCGACCTGCGTTTCCCGACCTCCCAGAGCCTTGACGGTTCGGATGCGATGAACCCCGACCCGGATTATTCGGCGGCTTACGTCATTCTCGACACCGACGAGCCAGGCCTGAAGGGCCACGGGCTGACCTTCACCATCGGTCGCGGCAATGACATCTGCTGCATGGCAATCGAAGCGATGCGGCATCTGGTGGTCGGTACCGACCTCACCACCGTCACCGAGAACCCCGGTAAATATTGGCGGCATCTGACGAGCGACAGCCAGCTCCGCTGGATCGGCCCGGACAAGGGTGCGATGCATCTCGCCACCGGCGCCGTCGTCAATGCGGTCTGGGATCTGCTGGCGAAGAAGGCGGGCAAGCCGGTGTGGCAGCTTGTTGCCGATATGAGCGCGGAAGAAATCGCCGACATCGTTGATTATCGTTATCTGACCGATGTGCTGACCCGCGACGATGCGCTTGCGATCCTCAAAAAGGCCGAAAGCGGCAAGAAGGAGCGTATAGAGACGCTGAAGAACGAGGGTTATGCCTGCTACACGACGTCAGCCGGCTGGCTCGGTTATGACGATGCCAAGCTGCGCCGTCTTTGCCAGGAAGCGATTGATGCCGGATTCAACCATGTGAAGATGAAGGTCGGCCGTGATCTGGAAGACGATATTCGCCGTCTCACCATCGCCCGCGAGGTGATTGGTCCTGACCGTTATCTGATGATCGATGCCAATCAGGTGTGGGAAGTGGATCAGGCAATCGAGTGGGTGAATAAGCTCGCCTTTTCCAAGCCCTTCTTCATCGAAGAACCGACCAGCCCGGATGATGTCGCCGGCCATCGCAAGATTCGCGCAGCCATCGGTTCCGTGAAGGTGGCGACGGGCGAAATGTGCCAGAACCGCATCATGTTCAAGCAGTTCATTGCTGAAGGCGCCATCGACGTGGTGCAGATCGACAGCTGCCGCATGGGTGGCCTGAATGAAGTGCTGGCTGTGCTGCTGATTGCCGCCAAATACAATCTGCCGGTCTGGCCGCATGCCGGCGGCGTTGGCCTTTGCGAATATGTGCAGCACCTGTCAATGATCGACTATCTGGTGGTTTCAGGCACCAAGGAAGGCCGCGTCATCGAATATGTGGATCACCTGCACGAGCATTTCATCGAGCCCTGCGATATCCGCAACGCCGCTTACATGCCGCCGAAACTGCCGGGCTTCTCCATCGAAATGAAGCCGGAGTCGATTGAGACCTACACCTTCGAGGCATGATTGAAAGAGAGCAGCGCCGCTTCCAGGCGCTGCCACTCCTCTTCGCTGCCGGGGAGGCCGAAACGAATATCGCTCGGCCTTTCATCAAAGATGCGGACCAGAATGCCACGTTGGCCAAGATGCCCGAACACTGCTGTGGCGCGCTTGTCCCGGACCAGCGTGAACAGGGACGTGCCGCCTTTGATTTCCAGCCCCGCTTTTTTCAGCAGGTCATTCATGCGCCGGGCTTCTTTCGTGAGTTGAAGGCGCATGGATGATCGCCATTCATCGTCTGCCAAAGCTTCGGTCGCAATATGCAGTGCCGGGCCGGAAACTGCCCAGGGACCGAGCCTTGCCTCAAGTGCGGCGGCTGTATCAGGATGCGCAATCGCGAAACCGAGCCGCACGCCCGCCATGCCATAAAATTTGCCGAAGGATCGCAGCACAACCAGCGCATCGTGATCGGCGGCATCGGCGAGGCTTTCTGTACCTCCCGCTTCGACAAAGGCTTCATCCACGACGAGCAGGCCGTTTTTACGACGCATCGAATGAGCCAGAGACAGCAAGGCGTCTCGATCCGTGACACGACCATCGGGATTGTTGGGATTGACCACCACCGCATATGCGGATGCTGACAGGTCGCCAAGGTTGTCAACTTCGGTCACGTTCAGTCCGGCCATGTGCGCTGTGCGGGCGTGTTCCGCATAGGCGGGTGAAAGCACAGCCCCGTTTTTTGCCCCACGGGAAAGAGCGATTTGAGCCAATAACGGCATCAGCATCTGGGTGCCAGGCGAAAGCGTGATGTGCGCGGCAGAAGGTGCGCCAAAATGGGTTGCTGCCAGCCGCTTCAACGCTTCGGCGGCATCCGGTTCCGGCAGGCGGGCGAATGCGCTGGCGGGAATGGGAGAATGCGGATAGGAGTGCGGATTGATCCCGGTGGATAGGTCGATCCACGGTTCAGGCGCATCAGGAAACATCAGGCGCGCCTTGCCGAGATTGCCGCCGTGACGGATCGCAGCCTGCGGCTTTTCTGGTACTGTCTCGCCCATGTTCTTTGCTCTCGCTTTCCTGTCGCTCGTGATCGAACGCTTGACCGGCTATCCGGACTGGTTGTTCAAACGTATCGGCCACCCCGTCACCTGGATCGGTTCGCTTATCGCGCTGCTGGACAAAAAATGGAACCGGGAGAGCGCTTCATTTTCGCAGCGTAAGGCGGCAGGCGTGGCTGCGCTGGTTGTTTTTGCCGGTCTCACCGTCATTCTTGCATGGTCCGTACAATCGGTTCTGCTTCTCTTGCCCATCGGCCTGTTGGCTGCGGCTGTCCTCGGCGCCTCGCTTCCGGCGCAAAAAAGTCTGGAACAGCATGTGGAGGCCGTTGCCGTTGCATTGGAGCGCGAGGGTGTGGAGGGTGGCCGCAAGGCGGTGTCGATGATCGTCGGTCGCGATCCGCAGGCGTTGGACGAGGCGGCGATATGCCGGGCGGCAATTGAGAGTCTGGCCGAGAATTTTTCTGACGGTATTGTTGCCCCTGCCCTTTGGCTCGGCTTGTTGGGCCTGCCGGGCGGTGCAGCTTACAAGGCGATCAATACGGCCGACAGCATGATCGGCCACCGCTCTCCACGCCATGAGGCCTTTGGCTGGGCCTCGGCCCGGCTGGACGATCTGGTCAATCTGCCGGCCTCAAGATTGAGCGGCGGTCTTTTCGTCATCGCCGCGTTTTTCGTGAAAGGTGCTTCTCCGCGCGGGGCCCTCGCCGCAATCCGTCGCGATGCGCACCACCATCGTTCCCCCAATGCCGGCTGGCCGGAGGCGGCGCTGGCTGGTGCGCTTGGCTTTGCGCTTGCCGGCCCGCGCTCCTATGGTGGGCAGATGATCGATGCGCGTTTTATGGGCGAAGGCGGGAGGGCGGCGCTGGTTGCCGGCGATATTCGCGCGGCGCTCAGGCTGGCAAGGATCGCAGATGTCCTGTTGATCGGCCTGTTTGGGCTTCTCGCAATCCTTATCGCGCTATAGACAGCAGCCTGTCGAGATCGAGGTGTTCTTCCATATGCGCCGCCAAACGGTCAAGAACGGCTTCAATCTGCGCATCGTAGTTCAGCTGCGTATGCTCACCGCCGAGCCGCAGCAGCCATGCGCTACGCTGGCGGTCATCCGCGAAAAGCCCGTGAATGTAGGTGCCGAAGGCGCGGCCGTCAGGCGAGATGGTGCCATCGGCATATCCCTCGATCATCGAAAACGGCAGGCTATCCGCAGCACTCTTCGTTTCGCCGACATGCATTTCATAGCCGGATAAATCAATCCCGTCGAAACTTCTGCCACGTACGGAAACGAGCCGCTTATCGCCGGTCAAAACCGTATCGACATCCAGCAGGCCAAGCCCTGTTACCGTCGCCGGCGGCCCTTCTATGCCGTCAGGATCGGCAACGGTTTTGCCGAGCATCTGGTATCCGCCGCAAAGGCCGAGAACATAGCCACCACGCCGGGCATGGGCCTTGATGTCGATATCGAGGCCTGCGTTTTTAAGCACGGCCAAATCGGCGATGGTGGATTTCGAACCGCAAAGCAGCACCAGCCGGCAATCGGCAGGAATGGTTTCGCCCGGCCGTATGCGGATCAGTTCCACATCCGGCTCCATGTCCAGCGGATCAAGATCGTCGAAATTGGAGATATGCGGCAGGATTGGCACCGCGATGCGGATCTTTGCGCCCGGTTTCTGTTGGGCCGGGCCGGAAACACCGAGAGCATCTTCTGCCGGCAGTTTCGCGGCATCGGAAAAATGCGGCAGAAGCCCGATGGAGGCCCAGCCGGTCTTTTCCGCGATCATCCGCATGCCATCGGAAAACAGCGCCGGATCGCCGCGGAAGCGGTTGACGATGAAACCTTCGATCATTGCCGCATCGTCCAGCTCAAGCACTGCCTTGGTGCCGACGAGGCTGGCGATGACGCCGCCCCGGTCGATATCGCCGATCAGGATCACCGGTGCACCGGCCGCGCGGGCGAAACCCATATTGGCGATGTCATTGGCGCGCAGGTTGATTTCAGACGCGCTGCCCGCCCCTTCCACCAGTACCAGATCGGCCTGCTGTTTCAGGCGATCGAAGCTTTCCAGCACGCGCGGCATCAGTCCCGCCTTCATGTGCTGATAATCGGCGGCCTTGGCATTGCCGACGATCTTGCCCTGCACCACCACCTGTGCACCGGTTTCGCTTTGGGGTTTAAGCAATACCGGGTTCATGTGGACGGATAGCGGCACGCCCGCCGCCCGCGCCTGCAGCGCCTGGGCGCGGCCGATCTCGCCGCCATCGGCGGTCACCGCCGCATTGTTCGACATGTTCTGCGGTTTGAACGGCATTACCGACAGGCCGCGCCGGGTGAATGCACGGGCAAGGCCGGCCACCATCAGCGATTTGCCGACATCCGAGCCGGTTCCCTGAAACATCAGCACCCGCGCAGTCATGTCAGAATTCTATCCCCGCCTGCGCCTTCACTCCCGCCTTGAAGTGGTGTTTCACCAGCGTCATTTCCGTTACCATGTCGGCCGCCTCGATCAGCGGTTGCTTGGCGTTGCGGCCGGTGACGACGACATGCAGATCAGGTCTGCGGCTGGACAGGGTTTCAACAACCTCTTCCAGCGGCAGATAGTCGTAACGCAGCGCAATGTTCAGCTCATCAAGGATCAGGAGGCCGATCGTTTTATCGGCCATCAGGACCTTGGCTTCTTCCCAGGCTTTTGTGGCTGCGGCAACATCGCGTTTCAGATCCTGCGTGTCCCACGTGAAACCCTCGCCCATGGTGCGCCAGACAACACTGTCGCCGAAAAGCGTCAACGCCTGCTGTTCGCCCGTCGACCATGCGCCCTTGATGAACTGCACGACGCCGACCCGCCGCCCGGTGCCGAGCATCCGCAGGGCAAGACCGAAGGCCGCCGTGGACTTGCCTTTGCCCGGGCCAGTATTGATCATCAGCAGACCTTTTTCGATGGTCTTTGCCGCAACTTCGGCATCCTGCACCGTCTTGCGGTTGACCATTTTCTGCCGGTGACGTTCGGCTTCGTTGTCGCTGATGTCGCGTGTCATCGCGTTTTCCTTCTCATCCTGCGGTGCGGGACCGGATGCCCCTGCCATTCGGAGCGGCGACTATACCCAATTTGCCGCACCCGGCAATGTATGAGGGGCAGGCCACGGCATTGACCCTCACCCCCGTTCAGCCTAATGGTATCGGACTGACGGTCTTTTCCCGGCAACGGGAAAAGCTAAGAGGGAACACGGTTCCACCCGGACAATGGGTCATTCCGTGGCTGCCCCCGCAACTGTAAGCGGTAAGCCCGCACCGTAAAGCCACTGGACCTCCAAGATGGGTTCGGGAAGGCGGTGTCCGGGTGTTTTGAAGCCGCAAGCCAGGAGACCTGCCGTTTCAGAAAAAAACGTCTGCCGGGCGGGGTGCTCCGGTTAGTCGGTCAGATCGAACATTGGGTTTGCGCATCTGCGCACGCCGTTTTCGATATCCGCACCCCGACGATTTTTTAAAGGCGCGGGAAGCGAAACGGTTTGGATATTTCAGCGACATCTCCATGTGCAGGCGGAAACACGCAGGCTAACACGGCATCTGGTGTTGTCGTCTTCGTTTGCCGAAGCTGTCGCGATGAAGCCGATCCCAATGCCGAACCGCGCGCCGGTTCGCGTCTCGCTGATGCCGTTATCGCAAAGGCGGAAGAATCCGGCGTCGTCGTTCGTTCCGTCAATTGCCTTGCCAATTGTAAGCGCGGCCTCAGCGCCGTGCTTCGCGGTGCCGACGGCTGGTCCTATGTGTTTGGCGGGCTGACGCCCGATGACGCGGAAGACCTGCTGACAGGCGCGCATATGCTGGCCGCCTCCGCAGACGGCCTGATGCCCTGGCGCGGCCGCCCCGAACCATTGAAGCGCGGCATGGTGGCGCGCATTCCCCCATTCGATTTTACCGAGGAGAGATCATGAGCACCCTTCTGGACCGCGTTCCCTGCACCATCGTCACCGGCTTTCTGGGGGCTGGAAAAACCACGCTGCTGCGCGGCCTTCTCGAAAAGCTGGATGGCAAGCGGCTCGCCATCATTGTCAATGAATTCGGCGATATCGGCATCGATGGCGAAATCCTGAAGGGCTGCGGCATTGAAAGCTGCCCGGAAGAAAACATCGTCGAACTGGCCAATGGCTGCATCTGCTGCACGGTGGCGGATGATTTCCAACCCGCTATCGAACAGATTTTGAGCCGCCAGCCGAAGGTGGAGCATATCCTCATCGAAACGTCCGGCCTCGCCCTGCCGAAGCCGCTGGTGCAGGCCTTCCAGTGGCCGGCGATCAAGAGCCGCGTGACGGTGGATGCAGTGGTGGCCGTGGTGGATGGCGCCGCCCTTGCCGAAGGACAGGTTGCCCACGACATGGAAGCGCTTGCCGCCCAGCGGGCCAATGACGAGGCGCTCGATCACGATGATCCGGTGGAGGAAGTTTTCGAGGATCAGGTTGCCTGCGCCGATCTTATCGTGTTGACCAAGGCCGATCTTCTCGATGATGCCGGTCTCGGCAAGGCGAAGGCCCATATCCTTGAGCATCTGCCGAAGGCGGCGAAGATCGTCGTCGCTTCGAATGGCGCCATCGACCCTGCTGTGCTGATCGGCCTGGGTCTTGCGGTGGAAGAGGATATTGAAAACCGCCGCACGCATCATGATGGCGCGTTTGACCATGAACACGACGATTTCGACAGCTTCGTCATCGACCTGCCGGCCGTGAGCGATCCGGAAGCGCTGGCGGCCCGCATCGCCGAGACGGCGGCTGCGGAAAATGTTTTGCGTATCAAGGGTTTCATCGAGGTTTCCGCCAAGCCGATGCGCCTGCAGGTGCAGGCTGTCGGCAGCCGCGTCAATCATTATTACGACCGCCCATGGGCGGCGGGTGAGGAGCGCCGCAGCCGGCTCGTTATCATTGGCGAAAAGGGCATCAACCGCGAAAAGATCGAACAGATGCTGGCCGCCTGACACTTCTTAATGGAAATGCTGTAGATGCATATTCTCGCCACCACATCCTCGTCTCTGGACGATCTGATCGAGCCGGTTGATCTCAACCAGCCCCGCTCGGATGTGGTGATGCTGTCTTTTTCGGCAAGCGATCTTGCCGGGCTGGAGCGGGCGTGGCGGGAAGCTGGAGATACTCTCCCTGCGCTCTCCGCCGCCAACCTCTCCGAGCTTCGCCACCCCATGTCGGTCGATCTGTGGATCGAAAAGACGGCGGAGCACGCCCGCGTTATCCTTATCCGGATTCTCGGCGGGGCGGATCGATGGCGCTATGGCGTCGATCAGCTTGCCATTATGGCCCGCCGGCGCGGCATCAAGCTTCTATTTTTGCCGGGCGAGTGCAGCGACAGGGACGAAAAACTCGAAGCGGCGTCGACCGTGGACATTCAGATACTGGCCTCTGCCCTTTCCTTTTTTCGTGAAGGAGGAAGGGCGAATATGGGCAGCCTTGCAGCTGGTCTTGCGGCTCTGGCAAAGGATAGCGCGTGGCCGGATATCCAGGCTGAACCATTGCCGAAGGCCGGATTTTACCGGCCCGGGCAGGGCGTCGTCAGTCAAGCGGAGGGCAGTGCCGCTTTTTCAGCCGATACAGTCAGACTGCCCATTCTCTTTTACCGCTCGATGCTGCTGGCAGATGATGCAGCACCCGTTGATGCGCTGTTCCACGCCCTTTCCGGGCGCGGTTTTGCGCCAATGCCGATTTTCGTCAGCGGCCTGAAGGATGGCGAGGCCATCCGCTTTCTCGAAACCGTGTTGCCTGACCTCCAGCCTGCCGCCATCATTGCCGCCACCGCCTTTGCCAGCCAGACGGATGAAGTCGGGAAAACAGTGTTCGACCGCCTTGGCGTTCCGGTGTTTCAGGTGGTCATGGCAACGACCCGGCGAGATGGCTGGGCGGAAAATGCGCGCGGCCTCAACCCGTCCGATCTTGCCATGCATGTGGTTCTGCCGGAATTGGATGGCCGGATTCTCGCCGGTGCGATCTCGTTCAAACAGGCGCGGGCGGATGGCGGGGCCAGCCTTCTGAATGTGCCGGAGGTGGATCGTGTCGAGCAGGTGGCGAACCGCATCTCCGCCTTCCTGCGAATGAAACAGGCACCGAAACAGGATCGCCGTGTCGTCATTCTGATGCCCGATTACCCGGGCGCCGCGCCGGGGCGCACGGGTTACGCCGTCGGTCTGGATGTGCCGCAAAGCGTGCTTGAAATGTTACGCGATCTTGCCGATGCGGGATATGCGGTGTCGGATATTCCAGACACGGCTCGGGCTCTGCTGGATTGTGTCGAGCGCCAGGAAGCGGCGATTGGTCTTTCCGCTTATCGAGATTTTCTTGAGGCTTTGCCGGAAACGGCCACCGCATCCGTGAATGCCACGTGGGGAACTGCGGAAAGTGACAATGCGCTTGCCGATGGCGCATTCCGCTTTCGTGTTGCCCGCTTTGGCAATGTGTTCGTGGCACTCGCACCGGACCGTGGGCGAAACGAGGATCGACGGGTGGACTACCACGACCCCGCCTTGCCACCCCGCCATGCACTTGTCGCCTTCGGTGCGTGGATGCAGCGGGTCGCGGCGGCGCATGCCATCGTGCATGTCGGCGCACATGGCACGCTGGAGTGGCTGCCAGGCAAGACGGTCGCGCTTTCGCGCAATTGTTTTCCCGAAATCGTCACCGGCCCGCTGCCGGTGATCTATACGTTTATCGTTTCCAATCCAGGCGAGGCAGCGGTGGCCAAACGGCGGATTGCGGCCATCACCATCGGTCATATTCCGCCAATGCTGGTCAATGCCGGGCTTTCGCCGGAACAATCGGCGTTGGAACAGCTGGTTGACGAATATGCGCAGGCGGATGGGCTGGATCGCCGCCGTCGCGATCGACTGGCGAAACTCATCGTCGAAAAGGCGCTGGAAACCGGGCTTGCGGCGGAGGCAGGCATAGGGGCGAAGGACGATGCCGACGCGGCCCTGTCGCGCATCGACGCCTTTCTCTGCGACCTCAAGGATTTCGCCATCAAGGATGGTCAGCATATTTTCGGCCGTTGCCCGGAAGGTGAAGCCGATCCGTTGAGGCTTGAAAGTGCGAAAGCGGAGAAAGCCGCGCTGCTCGCCGCGCTCGACGGTTGCCACATTTCCCCCGGCCCTTCCGGCGCACCCGCACGCGGAAGGCTGGATGTGCTGCCCACAGGGCGTAATCTTTATGCCGCCGATCCACGCACCATGCCGACGCCGACGGCCTTCGAGCTTGGCCGCATGGCGGGCGAAGAGGTACTTCGCCACCATCTGCAAAGCCATGGAGACTGGCCGAAACATCTGGTTTTCGATCTCTGGGGCAGCGCCAGCCTGCGTAATGGTGGCGAGGATGTGGCGCAGGCGCTGCATCTGATGGGGGCGAGACCGATCCATGACCCTGCTACCGGCCGCGTCACCGGCATTGAGGTTCTGCCGCCGGCGAGCCTCGGGCGGCCACGTGTCGACGTCACTTTCCGCATTTCCGGCCTATTTCGCGACATGTTCCCGGCGCTGATCGCGCTCCTTGATGCCGCCGCCAAAGCCGTGGCGCGGCGGGACGAAGCACCGGGCGATAACCCGCTGGCAGAAGAAGCGGCTGCGCTGGGCCACATTCCGGCGCGCATTTTCGGTTCCGCGCCCGGCACCTATGGCGCGGGTATCGAAGAAAAACTCGCCAGCGGAAAATGGGACGAACGCGAAGAACTGGGGCAGGCCTATCTCGACGCTGCAAGCCATGCTTTTGGCGGCGCGGACGGGCTGGAGATTTTCGAGGATGCCGGTTTTGTGGAACTGGTGCGCCGGGCCGATCTTCTTGTCCATACCGGCGATGATCCCGGCCGTGATCTTCTCGACGGTTCTTCCGATGTCGCCTTTATCGGTGGCTTTTCTGCCGCGAAGGCTGCACTTGGCGGCGTGGCGGATATTGTGGCGCTGGATACGACAGATCCGGCACGCCCGCGTGCAAGGTCGATGACGCAGGCGCTGACGCGTGTGGTGCGCGCACGCGCCGTCAATCCGCGTTTCATTGCCGGCCAGATGCGGCATGGCCCACGCGGAGCGGCGGAATTTGCCGAGACGGTGGACAGGCTGGTCGGTTTCGCCGAAACCACCCATGCGGTTTCCTCTTCGCTGATCGAGGCGCTTTATGATGCCTATTTCGGCAATGAGGAGGTGCGCGATTTCATCCTGCGGGAAAACCCGAAAGCAGCCCAGGTGATGGCCGAGCGCTTCCTCTCCGCTCGCCGTCGTGGCCTGTGGCACAGCCGGCGAAATGCGGTGGATGCGGAGCTGGAAATGCTGATCCTGCCCCGCACGGAAAGGGTGGGCGCGTGATGGCTGCTGCTGCTGATCCCGTTCAGCCATTCGGTCGCCGCGGTCTTTGCCCGGCGCTCTCAGCACCCATGCGGACCGGCGACGGTTTTCTGTCCCGGGTAGCTTTCGAAGCGGATATCTCGCCCCGTGCGATAGTGACACTTTGCGATCTCGCCGAGCGGTACGGCAATGGGCTGCTCGACATCACCGCACGCGGCAGCCTCCAGTTCCGTGGCCTGACGCTGGAAAGCGCATGCGCCTTGGAAAAAGATGTTCTGGCGCTTGGCCTGCCGCTGCGCGAGGGCCTGGCAGTCGAGACTTCGCCTCTCGCCGGCCGGGATAATGCGGAAATCGCTGATGGACGGTTTCTTGCCGAGCAGATTCGGAAAGCGGCCGACAGGCTCGCTCTTCATGAAAAGCTCGCCGCCAAAATTTCTGTCGTCATCGATGGCGGCGGACATCTCTCCATGGGGGATTTGCTGGCGGATATCCGCCTGAAAGCGATCCGGCTGGACGGCAGGATTTCCTGGCAATTGCTTGTCGGTGGGCCGGAAAGCAAGGCGCTGAATGCGGGATTGGTCGAGACGGGTGTGGCGGCGGATGTCGTTCTGTCGCTTCTCCTTTATCTCGCCGGCAAGGGGCGGCTTGCCCGTGGCCGCGATCTGGACCAATCGACCATCAAAGCGGTTTGTGGTGACCTACTGCTGGATCGGGTGATAAAGACCGAGGCCGTCCGGGCACCTTCTTCGCCGCTGGGGTTGATGGCGGCGGGCACGGGTTTTTTTGCCGCCGGTGCCGCGCCTGCCTTCGGGCAGGTCCGAGGCTCTGATTTATCGCGTCTCTGCCAGGACGCCGATATGCTCGGCATCAAGGCCTTACGGCCGTCACCAAACCATAGCATGCTATTTTTTGGATCGAAATCCGATTGCGATGCACTGCTTGAGACTGCGGGCGCATGTGGTTTCGTTACCGAGGCCGGTGATCCGCGATCTTCCATCGCCGTCTGTCCCGGCGCGCCGGGCTGTGCATCGGCTTTTCTCCCCACCCATGAACTGGCGGCTTTTGCTTCCCGGGAATGCGCCTCATTGCTCGACGGTTCTTTCACGCTGCATATTTCCGGCTGTGGCAAAGGTTGTGCGCACCCTGCCCCATCGCTTCTGGCCGTTTGCGGCACGGCGGATGGCCTTGCCTTTTCCGTTTCCGGCCGCGCCGGCGACCCGCCGGACGGCATTTTACCTTTCGCGCAGCAGAGGACGGCGCTTTCGCGGCTTGCCCGTCTTTACGAAAAAGAACATAAGCCCGGGGAAAACGGTGCCACCCTGCTTGCCCGTCTTGGCAGGCAAGCGATTGGTGCGGCGCTTCGACAGGATGACCGATGACCGACTATGACTATATTCGCGACGGCAACGCGATCTACGAGCGCTCCTTCGCCATTATCCGCGAAGAAGCGGATTTATCCGGCTTTACCGAAGAGCAGGCGGATATCGCCATTCGCATGATCCATGCCTGCGGGCAGGTGGAGGCGGCCAGCCATTTCCGTTTCTCGCCCGATTTTGTTGCCGCTGCCCGGGGTGCGTTGCTGGCGGGAAAGCCCATCCTCTGTGATGCGCAAATGGTTGCCCATGGCGTGACCCACGCCCGGCTTCCGACTGACAATGCCGTCATCTGCACGTTGCGCGATCCACGCACACCAGAGCTTGCGAAAAAGATCGGCAATACCCGTTCCGCTGCCGCACTCGATCTCTGGGCGGAAAAACTGGACGGCGCTCTTGTTGCCATCGGCAATGCACCGACGGCACTGTTCTATCTTCTCGAGATGCTGGAAAAGGGTGCGCCGCGTCCCGCCGCCATCATCGGCATGCCTGTCGGGTTTGTCGGTGCGGCGGAATCGAAGGATGCGCTGGAGGCAAGTACGCTCGGCATTCCCTATGCCATCGTCAAGGGACGTATGGGCGGTTCGGCCATGACGGCGGCTGCCATCAATGCGGTTGCGAGGGCAGGCCTGTGAGTGCGGCTCTTTTTGAACATGCCAAGGGTAAACTGGTTGGCGTCGGCACCGGTCCCGGTGATCCGGAGCTTCTGACGCTGAAGGCGGTGCGCGCCATCGAAAATGCCGATGTGCTTGCCTTCTTTTGCAAGAAGGGCGGCAGCGGCAATGGTCGCGGCATCGTTGAAGCTTTCATCCGCCCCGGCACGCTGGAAATGCCGCTGGTCTATCCGGTAACCGTTGAAAGCGACAAGAACGGCGAGGATTATCGCGGCGCGATCACTGCATTCTTCGACCAGTCGGCAAAGGATATCGCCACCCATCTTGAAGCTGGGCGCAATGTGGCCGTACTTTCGGAAGGCGATCCGCTGTTTTACGGCTCCTATATGCACCTTCATCTGCGGCTGTCTCCGTCCTATGATGCAGAGGTGGTTGCGGGCATCACCGCCATGTCCGGCTGCTGGTCCATGGCCGGGCTGCCGCTGGTACAGGGTGACGACATATTGAGCGTGCTTCCCGGAACGCTGGCGGAAGATATTCTCGCGGAACGACTTTCCGGCACCGATGGGGCCGTTATCATGAAGGTTGGGCGTAACCTGCCGAAAATCCGCCGGGCGCTGGAAAGGGCCGGCAAGCTCAGCGAGGCACTTTATGTGGAACGCGGCACCATGGCAAACAGCCATGCGGTGCCGCTTATCGAGCGTGACGCATCGCCGGCACCCTATTTTTCGCTGGTTCTGGTTCCCGGCTGGAAAACCAGACCCTCTACAGGTGAAAAGCCATGACCGGCAGGCTCGTCGTCGTCGGCCTCGGCCCCGGCAGTGCAGCGCAGGTAACGCCGGAAGCGCTGGCTGCAGTTGAGGCTTCGGAAGATTTCTTCGGTTATATTCCCTATCTAGACCGTCTGTCGCTTGGCCCACACCAGCGCTGCCATGCCTCCGACAATCGCGAGGAAATTTCCCGCGCCGAACAGGCGTTGCGACTTGCGGCCGAAGGCGGCAAGGTCTGTGTGGTTTCCGGTGGCGATCCCGGTGTTTTCGCCATGGCGGCGGCCATCTGCGAGGCGATTGAAAATGGCCCGTCTGAATGGCGCGACATCGATTTTTCCGTCGTACCGGGTGTGACCGCCATGCTGGCCGTTGCGGCAAAGGCCGGTGCGCCGCTGGGCCATGATTTCTGCGCCATTTCACTGTCGGACAATCTCAAGCCGTGGGGCATCATCGAAAAGCGGCTGATCGCGGCGGCGGAAGCCGGATTTGTGATGGCTTTCTACAACCCCGTCAGCAAGGCGCGGCCGCACCAGCTCGGCACCGCTTTTGATCTTTTGCGCGCGCATCTGCCCGGCTCGGTGCCGGTGATCTTCGGTCGCGCCGCAGGCCGGGCAGACGAGCGCATTCGGGTCGTGCCCCTGTCGGAAGCATCAAGCGATATGGCTGACATGGCCACCTGCGTCATCGTCGGTTCGGTGGAAACCCGTCTGATCGAGCGTTCCGGCAAGGAGCCGATCGTTTATTCACCGCGGTTTTCAAAAAGGGAGAGCTGATGGCGGATGGCGGTGAGCGCAGTCGCTATGTCCGACACCGTCGTGCCTTTCAGGCGCGCGACGCCGAGAGTGCGTGGCCGCTCGATCATGATGACCGGCAGGCCAAGCCGTCTCGCCGCTTCGATCTTGCCGTAACTGGCGCTGCCACCGGAATTCTTGGAAACCACCGTCTCGATGCGGTTTTCCTCCAGCATGCGGATTTCGTCATCGAGCGCAAAGGGGCCGCGCGCGGTGATGTAGCGCGCATCCGGTACTTTCAGCGGCGGCTCCACAGGATCGACGCTGCGGATAAGATAGCTGTGCCGGTGTGCGGCTTCGAAGGGAAGCAACTCCTGACGGCCAAGAGCCAGAAATACACGTCTGCTTTCATCTCCGAGCGCGGCAACGGCCTGTTCGATGGTGTCGACGCTCTGCCACCTGTCACCCGGCTGGTGCTGCCAGACGGGGCGCGAAAGCGCGACAAGCGGAATGTCGGCCAGCCTTGCCGCTTCAACCGCGTTGGCGGAAATTCTCGCCGCATAGGGATGGGTGGCATCGACCAGAATATCGAAACCCTCGGAGCGGATGAAATCCGCCAGCCCTGCTGCGCCACCAAACCCGCCGCTGCGCATCGGTACCGGCTGTTCGACCGGCGAGAGCGTGCGGCCCGCCATGGACAGCAGAATTCGGTAGCCGGAGTCCTCCGCCAACCTGCCGGCCAGAATGCGGGCATCCGCCGTGCCGCCAAGGATGAGTATGGAGCGTGTCATGACGTCTGAATATTCCGGAACGGCCAGTTCTTCTACTGAAAAGATAGCTTCTACTGAAAAGAGCGTTTCCGCTGAAAAGAAAAAAGAGCCGTGGCTTTCCATCGTCGGCATAGGCGAGGACGGGCTTGAAGGGCTCGGCAAAAATGCTCTCCGGGCGATCGAAGCGGCCGATGTGGTTTTTGGCGGCAAACGCCATCTGGAATTGGCCGCTGCGGCCATTCAGGGCGATGCGCGCGCATGGCCGGTGCCGTTCGATGTGGAGATGAGTGATGTTCTCTCATTGCGCGGATGCCGTGTGTGCGTGCTCGCCTCCGGCGATCCATTTTTCTACGGTGTCGGCGTTACGCTTCTACGGCGGATTCCGTCGGAGGAAACAGTCTGTTATCCCTCGCCTTCCGCCTTTTCTCTGGCTGCAGCGCGGCTTGGCTGGGCGCTGCAATCGGCTGCATGCGTTTCGCTGCACGGGCGCTCCATCGATCTTTTGCGGCCGCATCTGCATCCCGGCGCGCGCATCATTGCGCTGACCTCGGATGAGCGAGACCCGGCCTTGATCGCAGGGTTGCTGGCCGAGTCCGGCTTTGGTCGGTCGGAATTCATCCTGCTCGAGGCATTGGGCGGAGCGCGCGAAAGGCGGCGGCAAGCCAGGGCGGCTGGTTTTGCCTTTGAAGATATTGACCCGCTGAATGTTGTGGCGATTGATGTCGTGGCGGATGAGGATGCGCGTGTCCTGCCGTTTACGCAGGGGCTCGATGACAGCCTGTTCGAACATGACGGACAGATAACCAAACGTGAAATCCGGGCTGTGACGCTCTCCTCGCTGGCGCCCCGGCGTGGAGAATTGCTGTGGGACATTGGCGCGGGCTCCGGCTCGATCGGCATCGAATGGATGCTGTCGCATCCTTCGCTGCTCGCCATCGCCATAGAGCAACATCCGGAAAGAGCGGAGCGAATTACCCGCAATGCCGATGCTTTTGGCGTTCCGGGGCTGGAGGTCATGATCGGCGTGGCCCCGGCGGCCTTTGAAGGCTTGCCTGCGCCGGATGCTATTTTCATTGGCGGTGGCGGCAGTGAAGCAGGTGTGTTCGAGGCTGCCATGGAGGCTCTGAAACCCGGGGGTCGGCTGGTCGCCAATGCGGTGACGCTGGAAATGGAAGCGGTGCTGCTGGCCGCTCATGCGCGGCTTGGCGGTTCGATGATCCGGCTGGAGGTGTCCCGCGTAGTGGCTGTCGGTTCCATGTCAGGCTGGCGTCCGGCCATGCCGGTAACTCAATGGAGCTGGGTCAAGCCATGGTGACCGTGGCTGGTATAGGCTGCCGCAAGGGTATTCCTTCGGACGCGATCATCACGGCCATACGCGCCGCCGAGCGGACCTCTGGCGTGAAGGTTGACTCTTTGGCGACTGCTCCGCTCAAGGCCGGGGAAGCTGGCCTCGCGGAAGCGGCGAAAGCCCTCTCGCTGTCGCTTGAAATCGTAACGCAGGAACGGCTCGAGGCAGTTGCCGCCGAGACGATGACATTTTCACAGGCCAGCCTCGATCACGCCGGAACGCCCAGCGTCAGCGAAGCCTCGGCGCTTGCGGCAGCTGGAGCAGGTGCATGGTTGGTTGCGCCCCGCTTCATCGTCGGTGATGTAACTGTGGCTATCGCAACGACGAGCAACGCGCCACGTGGTAGCGACTGCGCCATTGAATACGGAGAAGAAGAATGACGGTTCATTTCATCGGCGCCGGTCCGGGTGCCGCAGATCTCATAACGGTGCGCGGGCGCGATCTCATCGCTGCCTGCCCTGTGTGTCTTTATGCCGGTTCGCTGGTTCCGAAGGCCTTGATCGATTATTGCCCGCCGGGTGCCCGCATCGTCGATACGGCTGCTCTTTCACTTGATGAAATCGAGGCGGAATTTGTTGCGGCGGCAAAGGCAGGCAAGGATGTGGCGCGGCTGCATTCCGGTGACCTTTCCGTCTGGAGCGCCATGGGTGAGCAGATCCGCCGTCTGGAACGGCTGGGGCTTGATTATACCGTCACGCCCGGCGTGCCCTCCTTCGCTGCCGCTGCCGCCACCTTGCAGCGGGAACTGACGGTGCCCGAAGTGGCGCAGAGCCTCGTGCTGACCCGTATCTCCGGTCGCGCATCGAAGATGCCTGACGGTGAGACGCTGAAGGCTTTCGGTGCGACTGGCACGACACTCGCCATTCACCTCGCCATCCATGCCATCGGCAAGGTGGTGGAGGAGCTGTCGCCGCTTTATGGGTCCGATTGCCCCGTTGCCATCGTGGTACGTGCGTCCTGGCCGGATGAGCGGGTCATTCGCGGCACACTGTTCGATATTGAGGGCAAGCTTGCGGCCGAGCCGGTGGAGCGCACGGCGCTGATCTTTGTCGGTCGCGGGCTTGCCTCGACGGATTTTCGTGAGAGCGCGCTTTATAGTACCGACTATGTACGCCGGTTCCGTTCTCCGAAAGAAGATGCGGCGGGTTGATGCGACGGCGTGGAGGCGGTGCGCCCCTTGAGCGCGCCCTGACGATCGAAAACCACAATATCGAGCGCGATGGCCGGCGTGTTCAGCGCCGCCGCGGCGGTTATCCAGGCTTTTTTCGCAACGATTGCCCCGAGGTCTATCCCCGCGTCTTCGGCCAGCTGAAAGGCGTGCGCGACCATGTTGGCCTGACGGATGGCAGTGGCGAGATTGTCATCCCCTCCCGCCTCCGCGGCCAAAGCCGCCAACGCTTCAAGGTCGGCAAGGCCTTTCTTGGAATGCACGTCGAGCATGCCCTGAGCGAGCTTGGTCATTTTGGCGACACCGCCGGCGATCGTTACCCGCTCGACTGGATGGCTGCGCAGATATTTCAGCATGCCGCCGATAAAATCGCCCATGTCGATCAGCGCTGTCTCAGGCAGGTCATACAGTGCTTGCCCGGCCTTTTCGGAGGTGTTTCCGGTCGCGCCAAGCACGTGGGCGCAGCCAGTCGCCCGTGCCACATCGATGCCGCGCCAGATGGAGTGGATCCAGGCCGAGCAGGAAAAGGGAATGACGACGCCGGTGGTGCCGAGAATGGAAATGCCGCCGAGAATGCCGAGCCTGCCATTCAGGGTTTTTTCCGCCAGTTTTTCGCCGTCACGAACGGAAATCTCGACTTCGAAATCGGTCTGCGCGCCAGCCACCTCGCGAATGGCGGCCTCGATCATCTTGCGCGGCACCGGGTTGATGGCGGGTTCTCCCGGCGGCAGCGGCAGGCCCGGCCGGGTAACGGTGCCGACGCCCTTGCCGGCCTTGAAAGTGATGCCGCTTCCGGGCTCACCCCGTCTGACCGTGCTTTCAATCAGGGCGCCATGGGTGACGTCGGGATCGTCTCCGGCATCCTTGACGACGCCGGCGCGGGCGAAGTCCTCACCTTTTTCTTCCGTTGCGAGGGAAAATGCCGGCCTTGCGCCGCTTGGAAGTTCAACCTCGACAGGGTAAGGAAATTCCCCGGTCAGAAGGGCGGCGCAAGCCGCCTTCGTGGCGGCCGCCGCGCAGGTACCCGTGGTCCAGCCGCGGCGAAGGGTCTTTCCATCTGTTTCCATATGAATTCCTATAGCCGGGACGGCTTTTTCCGTCATCGTTAAAAAGCAGCCAAAAAGAATGTCGACACCGCATATTTTGAACAGCATTGCCGCAAAAGGTCCGGTCTTTGAGGCCGGTCACGTCTGGCTCGCGGGCGCAGGGCCGGGCGACGTGCGTTATCTGACACTGGAAGTGGCGCTGGCGCTTTCTGAGGCCGATGTCATCGTTCGCGATGCTCTGGTCAGCGACGATGTTGTTGCCCTCGGTCCGCAGGCTGAAATCGTCTTTGCCGGCAAGCGCGGCGGCAAGCCTTCCGCGACGCAGGATGACATTACCGCCTCGCTGATCGATTTCGCCCGCCAAGGCAAAAAGGTGCTGCGGCTAAAGGGCGGTGACCCCTTCATCTTCGGGCGCGGGGGTGAAGAGGCGGAGGCGCTTGTCTGCGCCGGTATTCCGTTCCGGATTTTACCGGGCATGACCTCGTCACTCGCTGCTCTTGCTTCAGCGCGAATTCCCGCCACCATGCGCGGCATCAGCCGCGCCGTGACCCTCGCCACCGGCCATGCGGCGGGCACGGAGGAGGATCTCGACTGGCTGGCGCTCGCGAAAACGCAGGAACCCATCGTCGTTTACATGGGGCTGAAGAATATCGGGTCGATTGCAACGCTGCTGATGCAGGGTGGACGTTCGGGCACGACGCCGGTTGCGGTTATCATGTCAGCGACCACTGAGCAGGAGCGCATTTTCATCGGTAAGCTGGAAAGCATAGCCGACGATGCAAAGCGGGAAAACTTCGAAGCCCCGGCTTTGATCGTGATCGGTGAGATTGTTTCGATGCGAAGCCGTCTCGGCGGGGTCGGTTCATGACGGCGCGGGCGATCATCATCGGCGCACCGCGCTCGGGGTCCGGCAAGACCAGCGTGACCATCGGTCTGCTCAGGGCCTTTGCCCGTCGAGGGATTAAGGTGCGCGGCATCAAGACGGGACCGGATTATATCGATCCCGGTTTCCACGCCTTCGCCACCGGCACGCCCGGCCTTAATCTGGATAGCTGGGCCATGCAGCCGGATTTGCTGCGGCATCTGTTTTCGCAGCAGACCGAGGCTGCGGAACTCGTTCTGATCGAAAGCGCCATGGGCCTGTTCGATGGCATTCCGGTGGCGGAAAACCGCACCGGTTCGGCGGCGGATCTGGCGCGGCTATTCGGCATTCCCGTACTGCTGGTGCTGGATGTGTCGGGCCAGTCACAGACGGCCGCCGCTGTTGCTCATGGTTTTGCCCTTTACGACCCTGACGTCACCATGGCGGCAATTGTGCTGAACCGGGCCGGCAGTGAAAGACACCGGACATTGTGCACGGAAGCCATCGAAAAAATTGGCCTACCCGTTGCCGGCTGTGTCCTGCGCGATCCCTCTCTTATCCTGCCAGAGCGGCATCTGGGGCTGGTGCAGGCCAGCGAACACCTGGAAATCGATGCGCATATAGAACGGCTGGCGGATGCGATGGAAAAATCCATCGATCTCGATGCCTTGCTTTCACTTGCTGCGCCGGTGAATGTGCCTTCCGGTTCGGTGGACGCGGCGATCGCACCGCCCGGCCAGCGCATCGCGCTGGCGGAAGATGCCGCCTTCACCTTTCTTTATCCGCATCTCAGGAAGCATTGGCATGCGGCGGGGGCCGAAATCGTGCCGTTCTCGCCGCTGGCTGATGAGGCTCCGGACGAAAGCTGCGATGTCTGCTGGCTACCGGGCGGGTATCCCGAACTTTTTGCCGGAAAGCTTGCGGATGCGGCCGGTTTCAAGGCGGGCATTGCCCGTTTTGCCGCGACAAGGCCTGTTCATGGCGAGTGCGGCGGTTACATGGTGCTTGGCGAGGCGCTGGAAGATGCCGATGGGGTGACCCATGCCATGACCGGGCTTCTGTCGCATGCCACCAGTTTTGCGACACGCAAGATGAACCTTGGTTACCGGCAGGCAACGATCACGGCAAGTGGTCCGCTCGGCTCGGCGGGGGATGTTCTGCGCGGCCATGAGTTTCACTATGCGCGAGTCATCAATCCCGGCCATGATGCAGCTTTTGCCGAGATCGCCGACGGTCAGGGCCGTCCGCTTGGGCCATCGGGCGGTAGAAGGGGTTTCGTGTCTGGCACTTTCTTCCATGCTATCGCGAGAGGCGGTTGAGTGTTCTGCATCATCGCCATTCCACGGGATGTGCGGCAAAGTGGAGCAAGCTGCGAAAGTTTGTAGGCTCTGGCCAGGGGAAAGTGCTATAGATCGCGTCAGGGAACATGGAAAAGCGGAAATAACTCCTGCGATCCATGTTCCGTGAAGTCTGGTCGGATTGAAAGCTGTTTCATATTTTCCGGCCAGAACCTGCTATCGCGCATTTTGTCTCGAGCGTGCCTACCGATGATAAAGCCCCGAATTTTTCTCTCTGCCGCTCTTGCCGCATCCATTCTGCTGGCTCCCTTCGGTGGGAACGGCATGTCCGCTCATGGCGGTGAAGATTATGCGACGCTGGAAAAGCTGGGCGCAGCGCTGTTCGACGATCCCAATCTTTCGATGAACCGCACCATGGCCTGTTCCACCTGCCATATGCAGGCGGCCGGTTTTTCCGATGCGCGGGAGAGCGAGAAGGTCGGGCGGGATGTATCGCTCGGCGACGACGGCATTTCGCTCGGCGACCGCAATGCGCCGACGGCGGCCTATGCGAGGTTCACGCCGCCTTTCGGCAAGAATGCGACCGGTGAGTATGTCGGTGGCCAGTTCTGGGATGGCCGGGCCTCGCTGCTGGAAGATCAGGCGGGCGGCCCGCCGCTTAATCCGCTTGAAATGGGCATGCCGGACAAGGCCTCTGTCGTAAAACGGCTCAGGGAAAACCCGGATTACGTTGCAGCCCTCGGCACGCAATTCGGCAATGATGTCTTCCAGAGCGATGAAACCGCCTATGCCGCGATGACCAAGGCGCTGGCGAGTTTCGAGCGTTCGGACGAATTCTCAACCTTCGATTCGAAATATGATCGCTTCCTGCGCGGCGAGGAAAAGCTGACGGATCAGGAAGAGCTGGGCCGGGTTCTGATTTCCTCGACGCAGTTCACCAATTGCAATACCTGCCATGAAATCCGCGGCGCCAGGGGGCTGGAAGACGGCCTCTTCACCAACCACAAATATTTCAATATCGGCGTTCCCGCCAATACGGCGGTCAGGGCGGTGAATGGCTCGAAGCCCGGTGCGGTCGATCTGGGTTTGGCGCAAAATCCTGACGTCGGCGGCGACCCCGCCCAGCGCGGCAAGTTCAAGGTGCCGACCCTGCGTAACGTCGCCGTTACCGGTCCTTATATGCACAATGGCGTGTTCAGGGATCTGCGCACGGTGGTGCTATTTTACGTGAAATATAAGAGCAAGAAGCCCAGCCGCCAGATCAATCCGGAAACCGGCAAGACATGGGATGCGCCTGAGGTGCCCGAGAATATCGCCATGACGGAGCTGACATCCGCGCCGGCGCTGGATGACAAGCGAGTGGATGCCATCGTGGCTTTTCTGAAAACGCTGACCGACCGGCGGTATGAGCATCTTCTACCCAAGGAGGCTGGGCAGATCGCGGTGCCGCCTGCCCAGCCGGTTCCTGTCAACGTTACGCCGAAAGCGCCTTGAATTCGGCGAGAACCGCGTCGCCCATTTCACCGGTGCCGACCTGACGGCAACCGTCGGCCATGATATCGGCGGTGCGGATGCCCTTGTCCAGCACGTTTGCGATTGCCGCTTCGAGCTTCGTCGCCTCGTCAACCATGTTGAACGAGTAGCGCAGGCACATGGCGAAGGAGGCGATCATGGCGATGGGGTTGGCGATGCCCTTGCCGGCAATGTCAGGTGCCGAACCGTGCACCGGCTCATACATGGCCTTGCGCTTGCCGGTCTTGGCGTCAGGTGCGCCAAGCGAAGCGGAAGGCAGCATGCCGAGCGAACCGGTGAGCATGGCCGCAACGTCGGAAAGCATGTCGCCGAAGAGGTTGTCGGTCACGATCACGTCAAACTGCTTGGGCTTGCGCACCAGCTGCATGCCGCCGGCATCGGCCAGCATATGCTCCAGCTGCACGTCCTTGTATTTGGCGGCGTGGGTTTCGGTGACCACCTGGTTCCACAAAACGCCTGATTTCATGACGTTGCGCTTTTCCATCGAGCAGACGCGGTTATCGCGGGTGCGGGCCAGTTCGAAGGCGACGCTGGCGATGCGCTCGATCTCGAAAGTGTCGTAAATCTGCGTGTCGATACCGCGCTTCTGGCCGTTGCCGAGATCGATGATCTGCTTCGGTTCACCAAAATAGACACCGCCCGTCAGTTCGCGAACGATGAGGATATCCAAGCCTTCGACCAGCTCCGGCTTCAGCGAGGAAGCGGCGGCAAGTGCGGGATAGCAGATGGCAGGGCGCAGATTGGCGAAAAGTTCGAGGTCCTTGCGCAGGCGCAGCAAGCCGGCTTCCGGGCGATGTTCATAGGGAACGCCATCCCACTTCGGGCCGCCAACGGCGCCGAACAGGATCGCATCGGCGGCAAGCGCCTTTTCCATGTCCGCATCGGAAATCGCCACGCCGTGGGCGTCGTAAGCGGAGCCGCCGACGAGGCCTTCCGAAACGGTGAAACCGGCATTTTGCGCGCTGTTCATATAATCGATCAGCTTGCGGACCTCAGTCATGGCTTCAGGGCCGATACCGTCACCGGGCAGCAGGAATAGCGAACGGACTGTCATGAGAACCCTCCTTGGGCGGCGCGCCGGAAAACATCACGAAGGGTTTTCGATGGCGGCGCGCGCGGCGTCAAACTCGTTTCCGTCCTTGCCAGGTCGTATCGCCAGCCGGACGGGATCGAGGGCTTCTTATCTCCGCCTCAAGGGCTTTTCAAGCAAAGCAAAAGCCGATCCGGTACGGTTTGGTACGGGATCGGCTTTTTTTGAAGAGCGTAAATATGATCAGGCCCAGGGACGGACCGAGGCGTTGGCCTTTTCGAAAGTGTCGATGGCGCCGGAATGCTCCATGGTCAGGCCGATGTCATCGAGGCCGTTCAGCATGCAATGGCGCTTGAATTCATCAATCTCGAAGGTGATGGTGCCGCCATCGGGACCACTGATTTCCTGGCGTTCCAGATCGATGGACAGAACGGCATTCGATCCCCGCGAGGCGTCATCAAGCAGCTTTTCGAGGTTCTCGGGGCTGACGACAACAGGCAGGATGCCGTTCTTGAAACAGTTATTGTAGAAGATATCGGCAAAGCTGGTGGATATCACGCAGCGGATGCCGAAATCGAGAAGTGCCCATGGCGCATGTTCGCGCGAGGAGCCGCAGCCGAAATTGTCGCCAGCCACCAGAATCTGGGCGTTCTGGTACGCGGGCTTGTTCAGAACGAAATCCGGATTGGGCGAGCCATCCTCAAGGTAACGCGACTCGGCGAAGAGGCCCTTGCCAAGGCCCGTGCGTTTGATGGTCTTCAGATAGTCTTTCGGAATGATCATATCGGTGTCGATATTGACCACCGGCATGGGCGCGGCGACGCCCGTCAGCTTGGTGAATTTTTCCATCTGTCGCTTCCCGTGTTTCCCTTGAACAAATCCGGCGCGGGCAAAGCCTGCCGGATGTTCTCTTTCGGGAAATACTGCAAAACTTGGCGCTTTAGAAGCGCAAACCCGCGTTCTTCGGTACGCCTCGTGCAGCGTCCTCGCATTTTGACCCGATTAAAACGATCTCAGAGATCGATAATCGTGCCTTTGCCATCGTTCCAGACGCGCATATCGCGCTGCTGGCGAGGCTTGACGGGGATGGGGGCCGGCTTAAGGCGCGCGGAAAGCATTCGGGCAGCGCTGAGAACGGCGAGCACGCCGATAAAAGCGACCGTGAGCGACGCCGTGAAAAGAGCAGCCATGGCCAGAATTGCGATGCCAGAGGCGGCGATGAAAAATGAACGGATGCCTTGCATGATTCAACCTTTCTTTCCAGACGAATGTGGGCCTTCTTCTTCCGGCTTGCAAGAGGATTCAGTGGATTGTCAGCTTGCAGATGTCACAAAAGCTTGACACAAGTGCGGCATGGTCAATTTTTCTGAAAATATTCTTGTGAGACCGCGCCGTTCGCTGCTGTCGGTTCCGGCCATAAATATCCGAGCACTCGAAAAAATCCGCGATCTCGATTGCGACGGCGTGATCCTCGATCTTGAGGATTCCGTCGCGCCCGACATGAAGGGCAAGGCGCGGGAAAATCTCGAAAAGCTGTTTTTAGACGCACCCTTTGCCGGGCGCGAGGCGATTATCCGCATCAACCCGCTCTCCACTCCGGATGGAAAGGCGGATTTGCAGCTCGTGCTTTCCTGCCGACCGCAGGCGGTTCTTCTGCCGAAGGTGGAGCAGCCCGCCGATATTCATGAAGTGGCCGACCTTCTGGCGGAGGCGGACGCGCCGCAGGCATTGAAAATCTGGGCTATGATCGAAACGCCGCTCGGTGTTCTCAACGCTGCGTCGATCGCCGATGCCGCCCACACGCCGGATGCCCGGCTTACCGCTTTCGTCATCGGCCTCAACGATCTGCGCAAGGAAACACGTGTTCCGGCCTTGCCCGGTCGCGCCTATCTTGTGCCATGGATGATGCAGGTGGTGCTGGCCGCCCGGGCCTATGGCCTCGATGTCATTGACAGCGTCTCCAATGATTTTCGCGATATCGCGGCTTTTCAGGTCGAATGCGAACAGGGACGCGCGATGGGCTTTGACGGTAAGATGCTGATCCATCCGGCCCAGATCGAACCGGCCAACCGGCATTTCGGCCCGGATGAGGCGTCGGTTGCGGAAGCCCGCGAGATTATTGCCGCTTTCGCAAAACCGGAATCTGTGGAATTGAACGTCATCAACATGAACGGGCGGATGATTGAGCGGCTGCATGTGGTTGAGGCCGAACGGCTGGTCGCCATGGCCGATATCATCGCCCAAAGAAAGGCAGAAAAGACGTGAAGGTCTATCGTTTCATAACCGGCCCCGATGACTCAAAATTCTGTCACCGGGTCACAGAGGCGCTAAACAAGGGATGGGAACTTGCCGGCTCACCGAGCTATGCCTTCAACGCCGCAAGCGGCGTCATGCATTGCGGCCAAGCCGTGACCAAGGTGGTCGAGGGCAAGGAATATCATCCGGATATGAAGCTCGGCGAACAATAAGATGCGCCGCGGCGGGGCTATCGCTCTGCAGCGGCCTCGTCGGCGCTTTCCTCTATCCGCTCCATGTCATCATCCGAAAGGCCGAAATGATGGCCGATTTCATGGATGAGGACATGGGTGATGATGTCGCCAAGCGTTTCCTCATTCTCGGCCCAATAGTCGAGAATGGGGCGGCGATAGAGCGTGATGCGGTTCACCATCTCGCCCGTTTCCATGGTGAAACGTTCGGAGATGCCACGACCCTCGAATAGTCCGAGAAGATCGAAGGGCGTTTCGAGCGCCATGTCCTCGAAGACTTCGTCGGTCGGAAAATCCGCGATCTCGATGATGAGATCCTTCGTCAGTGCGCGGAATTCTTCTGGCAGGTGGCCATATGCCTCGATCGCAAGCGACTCGAAGGCGGAAATTGTCGGCGCATGGCGGTCCCGCCAATCGTCGGTCTGGTCTATGCGGGCCATTTCTGCTCCTTGTTGGTAGGCCCATATAAACACTTGCTGCGCAAATTTCGAGACCTGACTGCTTCACCCGCCGAAAAAGCATGAAATTCTTGGCGTTACAGTTACTTTTCAAGCCGTCGTCATCTTGACATAAACCGGCGTCTCGCGTAATCGGCACCCAAATTGATGGCGTAGTGCGCCTTCCGTTTATTCCGTCCTTAAAAAGGCGGCTTCACCGGCAGACATTCAAAGGGACAGCCTGTCCCGACGGGTTTCTACCAAATTCCGACTGATAAAAAGACGGCCAGCTTGCTTTGGCGGGCAGAGCCGGAACGAACATGAAAGGATAACAAATGTTCGCAGTCATCAAGACCGGCGGTAAGCAGTACCGCGTAGCAGCCGACGCCGTGCTGACCATCGAAAAGCTGGAAGCAGAGGCAGGCGCAACTGTAGAATTCACCGAAGTTCTCGTTGTTGGCGAAGGCGCCGACGCCAAGTTCGGTGCACCCTTTGTCAAGGGCGCCA
>Ga0209070_100159_pt1 | contig 86875 bp, 76 predicted proteins | sample SynthPrep_5_END__FD_187205 | JGI IMG/M metagenome (GOLD analysis project Ga0209070, IMG submission 187205) | Synthetic microbial communities from Ohio, USA - SynthPrep_5_END_DS10_MetaG (SPAdes) (version 2) | ecosystem: Engineered > Bioreactor > Aerobic > Activated sludge | place: USA: Ohio... | reverse complement strand
AATCTTATCAAGGCTCACCCACTGAAAGACAGCGTGGCAGGAAAAAGACAACGAGCCTATTGGGACGACAAATTTAGGGCAGAAATATTGTTTGGTTGATTTTCAAACAAAGTATGTTCCCGCCCTGAGCCTAGCGATAACTCAGGGAGAGTGCTACGCAAACCTCCCTACTCGATGGCGTACGGTATTGCAGCTAAATCTGGCATATTTATTATTAAAAATGCATAAATCTGCAGAAAGTAGCCATCAGTTGTCGCCACAACTGACCACGTATTTACGCTATATCGGACGTAAACATATGCTATCACCAGGTATGTCACTGCGTAAAAAGCTCCGTTTGGCTTTTCCTAATACGTTGTATGCAAAAAAAGCTTATTAAAAAGGGAGCTACTAAAGGCTCCCTATTATTAACACAATCTGTTAGGTTACAGCGCAGCTAGCACCACTTCAGCTTTACTCACTTCAAAACTTTTTGGCGCTTCCACGTTTAACAAGGTCACAACACCGTCTTCAACTATCATGGCATAGCGCTGCGAGCGCAAACCACCGAACTCGCCGGTTTCCATGGTCAGATCAATAGCTTTATGGAAGCTGGCGCCGCCATCGGCTAAAAAGGTAATCTCTTCTGCATTTTGGCTATCGGCCCAGGCTTTCATTACAAAGGCATCATTTACCGCGGTGCAAACAATAGCATCAACACCTTTGGCTTTAATTTGGTCAGCGAAGGCAATATAACCCGGCAAGTGCGAAGCTGAACAGGTTGGAGTAAAAGCACCGGGTACGGCAAACAGTACCACTTTTTTACCGGCGAAAATCTCGCTGGTTGTTGGGTTTTTCATACCGTCCGCAGTTAACTGCGAAAAAGTTGCTTCTGGTAATTTATCGCCTACTTTAATCATCATTATCTTTCCTTATTTAAAAGCTTATTTAATGGCTTGTTTAATATAAACATCAAACCGATTGTTCTTACCCTTTACCACCAATTGTGGCACGGTGCCAGCCAGCACTTCGGCATACCCGGGGCGCTTTACCACTACCCGATAATTCGCCAAGGCCAAGGCGGGTGCCAACAACGCATCAGCGTCAGTATCGCTGCCTACTACATCATGAAAAGCACGCATTTCTTTTTTAACCAGTGCCGACTTTTCGCGCGGCGGGAACATAGGATCTAAGTAGACCACATCGGCAGTAGGCAGTTCAGTTAAGGCCGTTAATGCTGGCGAAAAGTAAAGCTGCATGCGCCCGGCCAACTCTGCCGTATTGGCATCTAAAGAGGCACGCTTTAAGCCATCATATAATAACGCTGCCACCATTGGGTTGCGTTCAACCAAGGTAACACTTGCACCTAAGCTCGCCAACACCAAGGCATCCCGCCCCAAGCCAGCAGTAGCATCGATAATCTGTAAATCACGTTTTTTGTTTAAGCCACAGGCCTTGGCGATAGCTTCGTCTTTACCGCCACCAAACTGCCGCCGATAACTTGCCGCGCCACTGGCAAAATCAACCAGAATATCGCCTTGCTTTAGTAAGTCGGCATGGCGTAGCACTAGTTGCTCATCGCCCCAACATAAATACCAGCCAACAGGCGAAGCAATGGGCTGCAAGCCAAAGCTAGTCTTAAGTTGTTCAGCATAAGCCGCTGGCATGTCGGTGGCGAAAAAGGCCGCTAGACTCATTGTTGCATACCCACAATATTTTCACCGACGCTATAGGAAACAATTTGGCTTATTTCTTGTAGGCTTAACCCTGACTCCACCTGCCATTGATTAAACTGCTGCTGAATTTGCTGTTGGCTACGCTTGCTGTTAAGGCCACCATCAAACACGCCATAGGCTTTTAAATAGGCTTCTACGTCTTGCGTCAGTAAAAAGGTATCTTTACCCATAGCACGTAAGGCGTAGGCACCGGTATTGCCGCCTAAACGCGCGCCGTGTTTTTTTAGATAGGCCCACAGGCCAATGATATCTGAAGTAGGCCAGTCAGCAATAAAACGGGCAAAGCTGCCATGTTCGCGTTGCAAGTGGTAGATCATCAGCGCATTGTCGCGAATGGTAAACACTTTATTCAGATTACGGATAATGCGCGGATCCTGCGCTTTTTGCTCTAGCATCTCATCACTTAGCAGCAGTATTTTTTCGATATTAAAATCAAAAAACACCTCACAAAAGCCCGGCCATTTTTGCCGCACAACCCGCCAAACAAAGCCGGACTGAAAGACTTTTTTGGTCAATTCCGCCAACAGCAGATTATCTAAAATAGCTGATAATTCATTTGTAGACAAAGGTTTACTGAGCAGCGCCGTTAACGCAGCAGGCCCACCTTTGCGTGCTTGTGCCCGCTGTAAAATAGCCTCAAATTTTTCTACCTGCCGCACTGAGGGCTCCTTAAACTATCGCGCTAAAATAAGGGGTTGCCTGCGGCAACCCCTGTTATTGAGCTTGTAGCAGTTAACACTGTGTTTATTGCGTACTGGCTGTTACCAGTTCACACTTGCCGTTAACTAACTGCACTGCGGGTTTTTCTACCACTGCACAATCCGACATCAAACCTTTGCGCGAATTCTCCGCTTCCACAGCCTGATTATAGCCACTGATTTTTTGCAGCAAGGTGCCTTCATCTTTGCCTTTAATCGACACTGCGATATATTCAGCCGGGCCACCACAAGGCTTATGGCCCAGTGGTAATACTACGCATTGCTGCACATTATCGGCCGTTTTATCACGGGTCAGCCGCAATACTTCAGCGCGCAGCGTAGCAACATCCGTTAGATCAGTATTTTGTTGCTGCCGATGCGCCTGCACCGCCCCAATAGGATCTTTTTGTGGGTCAATCTGCTCCACTAAAGGCGCAGGTGCACTGCGCTCGCCACCATTACTCTGTATACAAGCGCTCAGTGGTAATGCTAACAGCAACAATGCTGCCGGTTTAAAATATCGCATAACGTATTCCTTAGTAGTATGCCAACAACAACTGCCCTTGCTACAACTTGCTGTATTTGGGCTTAGCTGGCGATCCCCATATGCCTTAATAAGGCCTCATTGGACGGCGCCCGACCACGGAAGCCTTTAAATAGCTCCATTGGCTCGGCACTGCCGCCACGTTCTAAAATCCAACGTAAAAAATCCTGCCCGGTTGCCGGGTTAAACACCCCTTCTTCCTCAAAGCGGCCAAAGGCATCAGCAGATAACACTTCTGCCCATAAGTAACTATAGTAACCAGCGCCATAACCTCCGGCAAATATATGGCTAAAGCTATGCTGGAAACGATTAAAACGGGGCGGCACTATTACCGACACCTGCGCGCGAACGTCGTCCAGCAACTGCTGTACTTTGTTACCAAGTGCTGTGTGGGCGCCATCCTCAGGCTGATACTCGGCGTGTAAACGCATATCAAATAGCGCAAATTCCAACTGTCGGATTAAAAACAACGCCGACTGAAAGTTTTTCGCAGCTAATACTTTTTGCAGTAAATTCTCCGGCAAGGGTTCACCGCTTTCATAGTGGCCGGAAATCAACGCCAGCGCTTCCGGCGTCCAGCACCAGTTCTCTAAAAACTGACTGGGTAGCTCTACCGCATCCCAGGCTACACCATTAATACCCGCCACGGCCGCGGCATCTACCTGCGTTAACATATGATGCAAACCATGACCAAATTCATGGAACAAAGTAATCACTTCATCATGAGTAAAAAGTGCCGGTTTCCCCCCGACAGGTTTATTAAAGTTACAGGTTAAATAGGCTACCGGCGCTTGCAACTGGCCATTGGCTAAAATGCGGCGACCACGGCAGTCATCCATCCAGGCGCCACCACGTTTTTTGCTGCGGGCATATAAATCTAAATAGAAACTGCCACGCAGCGAACCGTCGGCAGCAAAAATATCGTAAAACTGCACATCTGGATGCCAAACATCGACGCCTTCGCGTACCTTAACCGTAATGCCAAAAAGCTTATTTAACACCGTAAATAAACCAGGCACGACCTTAGTTGCCGGAAAATAAGGCCGCAGCTGTTCATCCGACACCGCATACCGCGCTTCTTTTAGCTTTTCAGCATAATAGGTAATATCCCAGGCATTCAGCTCATTAGCAGCATAGGTGTCTTTGGCAAATTGCTTAAGCTCAGCCAGATCGCGTTCAGCCTGCGGTTTGGCCCGGCGCGCCAGATCAGTTAAAAAGTCCAACACCTGCTGTGGTGACTCGGCCATTTTGGTTGCCAGCGACTCTTCTGCCGCATTGGCGAAGTCTAGTAGCTGCGCCAGTTCATGCTTTAGCGCCAGCGTTTCTGCAATAATAGCCGTATTATCAAATTGCCCAGCTGTTGGCCCCTGATCTGAGGCCCGGGTGCAATAGGCGCTATACAGTTCTTGCCGCAGCGCCTGATTATCGGCATAGGTCATCACCGCAATATAACTTGGAAATTCCAACGTAAAGACCCAGCCACTGAGCTCACGGCTTTGCGCCTCTTCTGCTGCAGCCAAGCGGGCATCTTCTGGCAAACCAGCAAGTTCGGCTTCGTCCGTAATATGTTTAAACCAGGCTTGAGTTGCATCTAAGGTGTTATTCGAAAAAGCTGAGCTCAAATCAGATAAACGGCTTTGAATTTCGCCATAACGCTGCTTTTTCTCAGCAGGCAAACCAATGCCAGATAACTTAAAATCGCGCAGCGCATTGGTGATCACCTTTTGCTGGGCCGCCGTTAAACCGGCGAATTCGCTGCTATTATGCAATTGCAGGTACTTTTGATATAAACCCTCATGCTGCCCCAGCCAGGTACTGAAATCGGATAATAACGGCAGGCAGCTTTCATAGGCAGCGCGCAGTTCCGGGCTATTGGCCACCGAATTTAAATGTGACACCGGCGACCACAACTTGCTAAGCCGGTCACTGTCTTGCTCTAATTCGGTAATCAGACTGTGCCAGCTAACATCTGCGGCTGCCACGACCCGCTCTACCTCCGCCTGTGCTGTAGCAATCGCCTGCTCAACCGCGGGCTTAATATGTTCAGGTTGAATCGCCGAGAATGGCGGTAAATCGGTAAAACTTAACAGAGGGTTAGCCTGAGCGGTAGCAAGTTCTGACATAAAGACGTGTTCCTAAATAAAAGCGGTATAGTCCGTATCTTGGGCTTTAGCGCCGCTTTGTCAAGGTAGGCCGCCTGTTAGCACTAAATTTTAACCTTGCAATATCGCGTTTGGAACCTTATATCTGCTATCTCATCTTCACGACTTACAGGCTCAGTTATGACACGTCATTATCAATATCTTGCTATAGGTGCCGGCAGCGGCGGTATTGCTTCGGCTAATCGCGCGGCAATGCGCGGTGCTAAAGCGGCGGTAATTGAAGCCAAAGCCGTCGGCGGCACTTGCGTAAATGTGGGCTGCGTACCAAAAAAAGTAATGTGGTATGGCGCGCATATCGCCGAGGCGATTAAATACAGCAACAGCTACGGCTTTGATTTAAAACAGCAAGGTTTTGACTGGGCGACTTTAGTCAGTAATCGCGAAGCCTATATTGAACGCATCCATGGTGCCTACCACCGCGGCTTTAGCAGCAATGGTGTAGACTATATTGAAGGCTTTGCCCGCTTTGTTGATAAAAATACGGTGGAAGTGAACGGCGAGCACATAACCGCTGATCATATTACCATCGCTGTAGGTGGTCGCCCTAGCCGCCCGGATATTCCAGGCGCGGAACTGGGTATTGACTCTGATGGCTTTTTTGCCTTAACCAAACAGCCTACTAAAGCCGTAGTAGTGGGTGCCGGTTATATCGCAGTAGAAATTGCCGGGGTATTGCACGCACTGGGTACCGATACCCATTTATTAGTACGAGGCGATCGGCCGCTAAGAAATTTTGATACCGATATTACCGATGCGCTGCTAAGCCGTATGCAACAGGATAAGCTGCAGTTACATACTCAAACCGAGGTAGTAAAAATCGAAGCGGCGGCTGAATGCCGCTTAACGGTGCATCTAAAAAATGGCGCGATATTATTTAATGTCGATTGTTTGATTTGGGCCATTGGCCGCGAACCAGCCACCGATAAACTTAACCTAGCAGCGGCAAACATCGCAACGGATGCCGAGGGATATATCCGTACCGATAAACACCAAAATACCAATGTGCCAGGCATTTATGCAGTAGGCGATATTACCGGTGAAGCCCAGTTAACCCCGGTTGCCGTTAAAGCCGGCCGCATGCTGGCCGAGCGCTTATTTAACCCAGCGATGCCCAATGCCCATATGGATTACTCACTGATCCCCACCGTTGTATTTAGCCACCCTCCCATTGGCACTATTGGCTTAACCGAAGCGGAAGCGATTGCCAAATTTGGTAAAGAACAGATTAAAGTGTATCGCTCCAGCTTTGCCGCTATGTATAACGCCATTACGCCACATCGGGCATTAAGTACCTTTAAACTGGTTTGTCAGGGCGTTGATGAAAAAATAGTCGGCTTGCACGGCATTGGTGAAGGTATGGACGAAGTCCTACAAGGCTTTGCTGTAGCAATAAAAATGGGTGCTACTAAAGCCGATTTTGATGCCACAGTGGCGCTGCATCCTACGTCGGCTGAAGAGTTTGTTACTATGCGTTAACTGAGCACAATTGCATTTATTGTAATATTAAAAGATTGGCCTCTGCTATGTGCAGGGCCTTTACTTTAGACTGCCAGCCTAAGCGATTAACCAAAGCAGTTTTCAAAATAAATCTCTGAATTAGACAATACTATTTTAATATCAGCAAAGATTCTGCATTATGTAAATAACATAAGAATATTTATAAAATAATTTAAATGACAGTTTTAATTAACTACAACCATCTCAACTGTTACCCGATTTGTAACGTAAGACATTACTTCGGTAATGTTTGCAAGATCGGGCTTGAATAGAGCGACATTAAAACCTGTACCCACAGAGCTTCTGTAACATACACCATCAAAACCACAGTTTTTGATAAACTCACACAAAAACTGACTTGGCACATAATCATATGCAGCCGAGTGACGAAGAACAGGCCTGGTAAGTTCTTCTCCAAGTTTGACTAAAACTTCAACAGTATTTCGTAACTCTGAGATATCTTCTAACTCAAAAGGAGAAATTGTTTTTCTCGGATCTCTAAGATCAACTAACTTCAGACCTCTTGGGACATTTAATTTGACAATTGTCATTAAGTCGCCAGTATGAGGACGCAGTTCTGAAGCGGCAGTTTCCTCATCGGAAGCGATATACAAATAAGGAATACCTGCTGGATTTGCTCGTCCATGAGATGCTAATTTTGCTGGAGGAGCAAGCATATGCTCTTTTGTGAAAGGTTCTGAATCTGTCTGAATTCTTGCTCTGTACCAATGTGCGGATAAATCATTAACTTCTACTTCAAGCAATGAAATAAGCTTTTTTATTGTGTTGAAGTCAAATTTACTAGATATAAAAAAACGGTTTGTATGTTTCAACTCTTCTTTAAGTTGATACCAACCTTGGACTGAAGAATTGCTACCTGCAATTTTTATTGGCGCGAATTTTTTTCTAACTATGTTTCCGTCATCTAAAATTTCACCTAATAAACGTGAGGCATTAGCTATATCCATCTTGGGATGAGAAAAAAGTCCCCAATCAGCCTTGAACCACTCGACCAATAGCTGTCCAGAATCATCAAGAAAGTAAGCATCACACAATATTTCAAATTTTGATTTTAGTACGTAAGGATGAATTAAGCTTTCACTTGATGTCCCGCAAAATGAGCAAATACCTATATTATCTGAATTCAGCCATTCATTTCGGATTGATCTATCATCAAAACACTGCGGGCAACAAAACATAACTGTCCTTAGTTATTTTTTACAAAATCAGCGATCAACTCGATATGATGCTGCATAGATAGTTTTTTAACGTACCCTAATCCAGGGAAATGTCCTCGCCCTCTAAGTTGAGCGAATTCATTAACGGCCTCACTCTGAAACAATTGGCATGGAATTTTTTCAAGCTCATGTGAAAGCTTATCAAGTGCCTCTTGAAATTTTCCTGCAGGATCTGTGGGAGTGTCGTATCGTACTGATTTAAAATGATGAAGATGCATTTCATTGTCCCTAGATGGATCAATGAATGTTATATGTATAGCTACAGAATACGCTGGTCCACCAGCTTCTGAGAACTCTTCACCTACAATCAGAAAATCTCCGAACCCTTGCATACCTTCGTCGGTATAGGTTATGTGCAAATCAGAAAAAAACTCAACATCAGGATGTAACCTGTTAGCCTGACGTTTTTTAAAACCGTCTCTTAGCAGAATCCGCTTAAATTCTGAATAGTGCTTCCGATAAAGCTTTCCACAAAATTGTTCTAAGAAGATGTGTTCAGAATCATATGCTTGTTCGGCAATTAGACCCAGTAAACCTTTGGCCTCCGAAAAACCAGCGTGGATAAACGCGATACGCCTGTTTTTATGCGCGTTACAGATTTGTTCGATTGCAGCCAGAGTTGTCTCTTCTGACAGATAAATTCCAGCTAGTAACTTATCGTAATCTGAGAAGTCGTTGGTAAGCAGAGTGTGAATAGCGGAACTATCATCTGAGTGATCACCATTTGGAGGATTAACAATTAATACAATCTCTCCATTGGCCTCTTTTACAGATTCGAGCGTACGTTTTAAGCCAGTTAAAGCTTCTTTAACTGGTTCAACAATCGGAGTAAAACCAGACTGGGCTAGCAAGGTTGCATTTTCTCTTATCGTAATTAAGTCATATTGCTTGCCACGAAAATAGGGATAATACATTGTTATGTTAAGTCCATTTAAGTGCTTCAGTTATCGGCGTATCAATCGCATTTACAAGCCTTGCGTGATCCATCCGGCGAATTGGCGCTGTCAAAATAGCAGTATGTAACGAACTTGGTGTTTTCGCTATCAAGTCTGATAATGGTTTTAAACTTCGCGTACTCTTCAAAACTGTAATCATGCTGTTATGAACATCTCTGGAACCCAAAGTTGAAAAAACTCTCTTCAAAGCGCCATACATCTGAGTGTTTGGTACATCAGGAACGTCGATGCCAAGTAATTGCAGAATTTTTACAGATTCATTAATCCTGATTGATTCAAAAACAACCAAAGGTTCAATTCTTTCTGCATTATCTTTGGCTTCTCTGATTGTGGATATTTTAAAACGCTGATTCAATACCATTACACCAACATCCTCTGGCAACAAGTTCTGTACAGCGACCAGATGATTTTGTCCGACAACCACGTTTACTCTGGCGAAGAACTTACGGTATTCATCAACCTGAGACACCAGCCGGATCAGTGAATCACGTTCCGATTTTATTTCGTATACAGTCGATGTACCGTTCAGAATAGCAACATCTGCTTTACATTTCCCTACCCGAAATTCCGTGAGCATCGCCGCCGAGTTTAAATTATGCACTCCTAGCAAAACTTTCTGTGTTATCGCAGCTTTATAGGAATATTCATTCCTGAACTTTTCTTTCTTTAGAATTTTGAAAGCAAATTCATACACATCTCGGACAGAAGCTGATTTATCCAAAAAATCAGCTAAAGACGATTCTTTTGCTAAACGAGAAAATTGCCCGGAACGGCCTTTAACCGCGAGCTCCTGAAGAACTGAAGAAGCAAACAGCCTAGAGACTGCTGCAATGTGCTGTGTATTTAACGAACTAAACATATCCTACCATCATCAGGTCATCCTCACCTGCAGTGCTACTCTGCTGAATACACAAATTGTAACACAGTAAAAATGCTAACCCAGCCAACTACATTAAGACTATATGGCTTTGAACAGTATTTAGCCAGTGGATTTATCCCTAATCTACAAGGTCATGCCAATGTAATACAATACACAAACGTAAAACCAGCAATAAACATTGTTCAGTTTACTTGTTAATGTAACGTTCAGGGCCAGAGATAGAATGATTCTGGAAACTCGCCCTGACAGCTAACTTTGGCAGACAGGGGAAGCTTGATCAGTTAAGGTATTAGAGTGCTTTGTGCTACGTTTACCAAAATCTGATCGTACTAATATACTGAGCGTATTTAATGCTTAACTGGGATTCCTCTTATCGATGCCACTAAATGTTATGCTAGATGTCACTGTAGCCACCGCCCACTCGTTACCGTTGGTATTGGCCGGGCCCATTCTGCGAGCGGTAAACGCGAAGCAACTAACGTTTTGGCTGGCGACCAGCAGCCCAGTAAAATTGCAATTAACGCTGCAAGCCGACGGACAAAACGCCCGGCATTTTGCGGAGCAGGAACTGGCAGCCCATTGCCGCAGTATACGCTGTGCCGAAAAACTGTTTTTGCAGCTTATCCATATTCCGCTGTCCGAGCCACTGCCGGAAGAAGTATGGATTAGTTACGATTTACAGCTTGCAACCGAACAAGATCAGCTTGAATGGCTGGGTTGGCAGCATTGGGCACCTGATTTGGTGTACCCTGAGCGGGATAACCCGGGCTTTATTATTAAATCGAAGCTGCGCCGCTTATTGCATGGCTCATGCCGCAAACCGCATTTCGACTGTGCCGATGGCTTGCTGGCGGCCGATGACTTTTTAGCGCAGCAATTGCAGCATTTCGATGCCAGCCAATGGCCTGCACTGTTATTGCTCAGTGGCGACCAGATTTACGCCGATGACGTAGCGGCCCCGATGCTCAGAGCCATTCACCAGTTGATTGCTCAGCTTGGTTTTGCTAACGAAACATTGCCCTGCTCAATCGTCGACAACTCTGCAGAACTGCATCAGCAAGCACCACACTACTTTCAGCGTAACAACCTACTGCCCAAAACGGCAGGTGGCCAAGCGGTATTACAACAGGTATTTAAAGGGGTTAAAAAGCCCATTTTCACCTCCGATAGCGCCCGTAATCATCTGATTAGCTTAGCCGAGATGATGGCAATGTATCTGTTGGTTTGGTCACCATCAGGCTGGCAGCCTGAGGCAACTGAGCTCAGCCCGGAACTTCACGCGCAGTTATCCGCAGCAGAGCAACAGCAATACCGTTCACAGCAAGTTATTGTGCAGCAATTTGCCGCCGGCTTACCAAAGGTACGCCGCTTATTAGCGCACCTGCCCAGCGCCATGATTTTTGATGATCATGATGTGACTGACGATTGGAATCTAACGGCAGAATGGGAACAAACGGCCTACGACCATGATTTTTCGCGGCGCATTATTGGCAATGCTTTGGTCGGCTATTTATTGTGTCAGGCATGGGGCAATACGCCAGAGCGTTTTGAACCTGCCTTGTTAACGCGTGTTGAGCAAGCCTTTAGTGATAGTGGCTCTAAACAGCATCAGGATCTTATTGCCGAACTACTGCGCTTTGAGCACTGGCATTATCGATGGCCCACCGAGCCGCCGCTGTTAGTTTTAGATACCCGCACCCGCCGCTGGCGTTCTGAAGTGTCAATAGATAAACCTTCAGGTTTACTTGATTGGGAAGCTATCACCGAGTTGCAGCAGGATTTGCTGGGACATAGCGCTGTGGTATTAGTGGCTCCGGCCCCGGTATTTGGTGTTAAGCTGATTGAGGGGATCCAACGGATCTTTACTTATTTTGGCAAACCATTGCTGGTCGATGCCGAGAATTGGATGGCACACCGCGGCACCGCCTACGCTTTGCTAAACCTGTTCCGTCACCCCAAAACACCAAAGCACTTTGTGATCTTATCGGGCGACGTACATTACTCTTTTGTCTATGAAGTAAAGCTACGTGGTAAACCAGACAGTCCGAATATCTGGCAAATTACCAGCAGCGGAATTAAAAATGAGTTCCCCAGCCGCTTGTTAGACGTGCTAGATCGCTTAAACCGCTGGCTTTATTCGCCGCGCTCCCCGTTAAACTGGCTAACCAAAAGACGCCGTATGAAGATCGTGCCACATAAACCCGAACACGCGAGATCAGGCGAGCGTTTACTAAATCGGGCCGGTATTGGCTTGGTCGATCTGAATGCCGATGGCTCTCCGAAACGCATAGCTCAGTTAACCAATAGCGGTGAGTTGATTTGCTTTCATCGCAAAGAAGATGAAGCACGCTGGGAGTAATAATTGCATTACAGAGGAAAAAAAGGCAGCGCCTGATTGCGCTGCCTGATAAGTGAAGCTTAAGGCGTATTACCGCTTATTGCTTCGGCATTTTTTGCTGAAATTCAGCCAGATCCGTTACCACTTGCTGGTTAGGTAAGGTCGCAAAAGGCTGCTCACGGAAGCTGGTACCACGCATTTGTACCGAGATACGCGCCGCTTGCGGGTTTAACAGCGTTTGCTGGTAGAAGGCTTTCATATCGTCCAGCGTAACCTGCTCTACTGCTGCGATTAGCTTAGCTTTACTGTCAAAATCAAAGCGTTCGCGATACCAATCGCTAACCAGTGGCTGCATTTCTTCAAACAGATTTTTTGGCGGCTCGTTTAGACTAACCAGTAAGCTCTGCTTTAACGCGGTAAATTGTTCAGGTGTTACCTGCTGCAAGGTTTCCCAATATTGCTGCTTAAACTCATCAAAACGCTGCTGCATATCTGACGGACCTTTCACCGGTGTTTGAATATACAAGCCAAAGCCTGTGTAATCATTCAGGTCAATAGCCGTGCCACCCACCGCATAGGCTAATTGCTCTTCGGTACGCAGCTTATCAAAGGCCTGATTAGAAAAATGCGAAGCCAGTATACTGGCAGCAGCGCGCTGCGCCATACCGGTTTGTGGATGCACATGCATATCAATAACGGCCACATCGGTGACATCAATATCACGCTGCAAGACGATGGTTTGCCCTGCTGCAGGTAACCAGAACGGACTTTGCGTATAGTCTGTTGTCTGGCGATCACTTGGTAAGGCAGCGCTTAGCTTAGCCACTAAGTTTTCAACATCTTGTTTATCATAGTTACCAAAGGCAAATACCCGTACCTGATGCGCTTTTAAGGTATCGGCAATAACCTGCTGTAAATCGGCTACTGTCATCTTTCCGGCGGTTGCAATTAATTGCTCAGGGTTATAGTTACCACCGCGATACAGGCTGTTGAAAGCCCAGAAAGCCTGCCGGAAAGGCACTTGCCGACTTTGGTTGGCTAAACCACGAACATAACGGTCAACCGCTTGCGCAAAGCGCTCTTCGTTAATGGTGGGGGTTAATCCTGCTAACGCTTGCGCCAGCAACAGCGGCTGTTTATCGGTAAAGCCATCCAAGTTTAGTGTTAAGCCATTACTGTCATTTAACCACATACTAATACCGGCGGCTTGTGCTTCCGTGGCCAGCGCACTTTGTTCCAGGTTGTATAGATCGCGCCACAGTGCAAAAGCGACCTTGGCTTTAATATCTTGTTGCACCGCCGGGGTGTTTAACACAATGTCTAAGCGACCTTTGGGTTGATCAGCAAAAGCCTGGCTTGGGTATAACCAGGCTTTAATACCCGATTGCTCAACCACCAGTGCTGGTTTTTGCTGGGCGCTACGCGCTTTGATAGCAAAGCTTTCTGGCAATAAGCGGTTTACCTGCGGCAAGTTTAGCGCTACCACAGGCTGCTGCCAGGCGGCTTGTTCTTCGGCACTAATATCGACAATTTTATATTTACCAACATGGCGTACTAGCTCAGTATCATGCGGTTCTTGCTTACTGATATACCAAATGCGCAAGTTTTGCGGCGTCAATTGTTCAAGTACATTATTAATAGCAGCAGCATCAAAGCGCTCGTAAATATAAGGCGCAGCTACGGCATGTTTTACCGGCAATTTCAGCATAGAAGCCGCCAGTTGGGAGGCATAACCAAAGCCGTCGGTTTTTTCTAAAAACTGGAACTGGTTGTTCAGGCTGGTTTTAATCTCACTGTAATACTTACTATCTACCCCCTGCTGTTTAATCAGATCTAGGTACTGCATCACTACTGCGGTAATCGCTTCGCGTTGCTGCATACCGGCATCTGTTAAATTGATATCAATAGCAATATTGCCATAGTTACCATAAAAATCCGGGGTAGCCGACACATTCAGGCTGGAGATTAGTCCTGCTGCTTTTAACTGGGCGGCGGCAGTACCAGGCATTTCTGAACCTAGCAGATAGGTCACAAACTCATTAGGTTTTACTGCATATTGGTCAAGATTGCTGCTAATGGTAAAGTCTAAACGCAGCTGTTTAATGTCTTGATTTGGCACATAATGAATACGCTTATTGCCAAATAGGCTGTTATCCAATTCCGCTGTAACGGTTGGAATAGGAATGTCTTTGTTTTCAATAGCAGCAAAATGCTTTAACGCTAACAGCTCCATTTCAGCCAGCGGTAAATTACTTACCATGGCTAGTTTCATATTATTGGCAGAGTAGTAGCTGTTATAGTATTTCAGCATTTCGTCATGCAACTTGCTGTTGGGTTTATCGCTTAAACTCTCCAGGCTACCTGCCAGAAAACGATTTGAGGGATGATCACCAAACATCCGGCGCATTAACTCAAACTGCCCTAAAAAGTCCATCTCACGGCGCATAGATTGCTCGGCATTGACCGCATTACGCTCTTTATCCGAGTATTCAGGATAAAACTTTGGTGATTTAAAAAAATCGGAGAAACGATCCAGACCTTCGTCGTAGACATTGTTATTAATTTCAAACATATAGTTGGTAATATCCAACCAGGTGTAGGCATTGTAAGCCCCGTTGTGCTGACTCATAAAACCGGCATACTCAGCCGGATCGGGGTAACGCTCCGTCCCCATAAACAGCATATGTTCTAAATAATGCGCTAAACCTTGCTGAGTCATCGGATCTTGCAGCATACCGGCACCCACGCTAAGGGCCACAGCAGATTTTTCAGAGGCCGGATCTGACACTAAAATTACGTCAATTTTATTGGGTAAGGTGAGTGTTTTATATTGCCGCTGATCATTAGGACTGACCAGAATAGCAGCTGCTTGTGGCTGCTGTATCTCGGTAACTGCTGGCGTGCTACCTTGTTGGGCACAGCCAGTAATGACCGCTAACGCCACTGCGCTGACTACAAAAAACTTTTTCATTAGTATTATCCTTCCCTATATGAAATGTAAAAATAAAGTAGCGTAATACTAACGAAACGGCTAACCGGAGGCCAGCTTTTAGTAGTTGGCTTTTGTAAGAAAGTGTGTCACCTAAAGCAGTAATGCCTCTAGCAAGTGTCACACTCTAGCTCTGGCGCCACTTGTGAAAACCAGCACTTCTGTTATCATATGCAATGTTACAACATAACATTTTATAGCAGAGCTTATGCAGACTATTAATCAACTCGCACCACTGCCCGTTACCGTGCTATCCGGCTTTTTAGGGGCAGGTAAAACCACCTTATTAAATCATATTTTGCATAACCGTGACGGCTTACGCATTGCCGTTATCGTTAACGATATGAGTGAAATCAATATTGATGCGGCGCAGGTCAATAAAGAAATTAGCCTAAACCGCGCTGAAGAAAAGCTGGTAGAAATGAGCAACGGCTGTATTTGCTGCACCCTGCGTGAAGATTTACTGCTGGAAATTGGCAAACTGGCAAAAGAAGGTCGCTTTGATTATTTAGTGATTGAGTCGACTGGCATCTCTGAACCCTTACCCATTGCCGAAACCTTTACTTTTGAACATGAAGATGGCAGTCGTTTAGCGGATATCGCTAAACTGGATACCATGGTGACCGTGGTTGACGCCGTTAATTTTTTACAGGATTACCAGCAAGCGCAAGATCTGGCTAGTGCCGGTGAAAGTCTGGGCGAAGATGATGAGCGTAGCGTGGCTGATTTACTGATTGAACAAGTCGAGTTTTGTGATGTGCTGGTGATTAGCAAAACAGACTTAGTCGGTCAGGCACAACTCACGCAATTACAGGCAATCCTGAAATCACTGAACCCCAGAGCAAAACAACTGCTGGCCGAGCATGGCAAAGTTGCCCTGTCGCAGATTATCAACACTGGCTTATTCGATTTTGAGCAAGCCGCTCAGGCTCCCGGTTGGCTGCAGGAACTGCGCGGTGAGCACATCCCTGAAACAGAAGAGTATGGCATTAGCAGCTTTAGCTTTGTGGCGCGGCGCCCCTTTCACCCGGCTCGCTTTTATGCGTTTTTGCATCAGGATTGGCCAACCGGCAAACTAATACGCTCTAAAGGTTATTTTTGGCTAGCCGCAACACCCAATTATGCCTGGCAATGGCATCAGGCTGGCGGTATTGCCCGCTACGGTATGGCTGGCTTATTTTGGCAGGCCGTGCCGCGCGATGAGTGGCCAGACGATGCTGAATCACAGGCTGCCATTACAGCACAATTTACCGAGCCCTATGGTGATTGTCGCCAAGAGCTGGTGTTTATTGGTCAGCAGTTAGATATAACTGCGATGCTCGCTCAACTTAAGACAGCGCTGCTAACTGATGCCGAGCTGGCTTCCGGATTAGCTGGCTGGCAACAGCTAACCAATCCTTTTCAAGGTACTGTGGAGGCATAATGGCAACTGGCGCTGCAATCTGGCAAATTCTCACGCCCGAGCCGCAGCAGCTAGCGGCTCAGCAAAAACAAGCAACTGATCTGGCAGTGCTGACCGATATTTTCGAGCCAGCGGTTAACCTTACCATCTGGCAGCGCTCGCTGCCGGATGCCGTTCAGCAGTATGCCACCAGCTTGTTAAGTGCGTTAAAGCTACCACTGCAGCACCGCTTAGCGTTAAACGACATCAGTACACTTTTAGACCGGGTTTTGCCCGAGGCAACTGGCAAAGCCGACTTTATTACAGACGTACAACAGCTGGCTGAGATCTTTGCCTGTTTAATGGATTGCCCAGAGCTCGGGCTACGCTTAAAAGTCTTACAGCAACCGATGTGTCCGAAGTTTCACACCGATCATTTATTATGTCGTTTAGTCAGCACCTATATTGGCCCGGCTACCGAATGGTATGCTGGCCCATTAGAACTTGCAGCCCCCTGCCAAACCATGCAACAAGGTGATGTCGCCTTATTAAAAGGCAGCGGTTGGGAGGATATGCAAACCTATGCCATTAGCCATCGCTCTCCGGTTACAGCCGGTACCCGCTTATTACTAACCTTAGACCCGGTATGGTAAAACGTGAAAGTTAACCCTGTTAACCTGATTTTCATGATTGCCTAGCGAGTTCCCCCTATACTAAGTGTTCGTTAATTGTTGAGTAATGATCACATGTATCTGCGTAAACTGGCGATTTCGCTTTGTGTATTGTTAGCAATTATTCTTCTGCAATCCGCTATCGCCTTTTGGGCCCATCAAAATTCTGAGTTTCATACTGAGCGTAACCGGGTGGCCAACCAAATGCTGTCGGAGTTTGTGTCGCTGCGGGCCGATAAACAGCGCTTAAAAGTCTGGCTGGCCGAATACTTAATTACTGAAGATGCCAACACCACCTTTCGCGATGCCCTCTTTGTCCGCATGCAGCAGCAACTGACGCAATTAGATCAATTAGCTATCCGTGATCAGTTATTAAGCAGTTATGAAGCCGATTTACAGCATACCATGCAGCAGGTAAAAGTAATTTCACTACTACAAAGTAACCTACAAACGCTGGAGCATGCCCTTAGAACACGGGAAATTGCCCTTTACCAAAACGATACTGAACGTTGGCGCGTGCTAATTAGCCTGTTTGATAAACTTCAGGACACCGATTTAGCAGAGCTGTTGCAACAAGCTATTGCTCTGCAAAAACAACGCGTTAATAGCACTGAGCAAGAAGCATTAACTGCGGTAAAACAGGTAAAACTCACCATTGCTCTGATGAGTTTAGCCGGTTTAGTCTTTGCTATTTTTATTGGCTATCATCTTTCTAAAGCCTTAAGCCGACCGCTACAACAATTATTACATGGCACTAAACAATTACAGCAAGGCCATTTTGATCATCGCATAGCCGAAACCGGGCCGGCAGAATTTGCCGAGCTGGCACGGCAGTTTAATTTAATGTCGGGCTATATCGCCAATTTCGCCGAGAAAGAAAAACAAAGCCAATATGCAGCAGAGCAGTTGGTGCAAGACCGCACCGCCCAATTGCAACAAGCGTTAGCACAACTGCATCAGGCAGAATACCGCCAAAAGCAATTACTGGCCGATATTAGCCATGAACTACGCACCCCGGCTACCAGTATTCAGGGGGAAGCAGAAATTAGCTTACGCGGCCAAGATAAAACCAGTAGCGAATATAAAGAGGCGTTTTCACGTATTTTAGCCGCAACGCAGCAACTAAGCCGGCGTATTGATGATTTACTGCTACTGGCACGCGGTGAAGATAAATTACTGCAAGTACAACTGCAACCACAGCCTTTAGCCATGTTTATGCAAAACATTCGCGATACCCTGCGCCAGCAACTTGAACCTACGTTCAAATTACAATGGCTATCCCACAGCCAGATAGCTGACGAGTACTGGCTGCTAATTGATGGTGAGAAATTTGCCAGTGTTCTGCGTATTATCACTGAAAATGCCAAGCATTACGCGAAGCACACTGATGTGGTTACACTTGCCGTAAAGGTTGAAGACGCTGCGCTGACACTGGAACTGCGCGATCTGGGTATAGGTATTTCTGCCGAAGACGAGTTACGTTTATTTGAACGACATTACCGGAGTAATGCCGCCCGGCAAACCCGGCCCGATGGTTTAGGGATAGGTCTTTGTATCGCTAAAGCTATTATGGAAGCTCATGATGGCGCCATCACACTCTCGGCCAATCAACCAACCGGCACCCGGGTTACGCTTACCCTACCCTTATTTAGCGGAGTGATAGATGAAAGTACTCATTATTGAAGACGATGAAAAAGTGGGTAGCTTTTTATCCCGCGGCCTGAAGGCAGAAGGTTACCTTACGTTACTCTTAACCGACGGCTTGAACGTGCTGGAAACGGTTAAACAATTTGAACCTGATGTAATAGTACTAGACAGAATGCTACCCAATCTGGATGGTTTACTAATATGCCAACAATTACGCACTCAGAAGGTCAACGCTCGGATCCTTATTTTATCGGCGCTTTCGGAAGTTGATGAGCGAGTAAAAGGCCTACGTGCGGGCGCTGATGATTATCTGGGTAAACCTTTTCATTTTGAGGAATTGCTGGCCCGCATTGAAGCACTGGCGAAACGCAGTGTTAGCGCTGAGCATAAGCGGCAGTTGCAGGTTGCCGACTTAATACTGGATTTGGATACGATGCGGGTACAACGTGCCGGTCAGGACATACCGCTTACCGCAAAAGAATTGGGAATTCTTGAGCTGCTGATGGGTAACAGCGGTAAAGTGTATAGCCGCGAGCGTATTCTGACGAATGTATGGGGCTTAAATGAAGATCCGTTGACCAATATTGTCGATGTCTATTTAGCACGATTACGTAAGAAAATTGATGGTGCCCACACCGTAAAATTGCTACACACCCGCCGTGGCTTAGGTTATGCCATTTTACAGGAATAGCATAAAGAAATGCCCTGAACATAAGACTTGGCAATCAAAACCGTATGGTGAGCGGATCGCTTAAACAGCACATTCGACAACGAGCGAAATACTTAGCACCATAAAAAGGGCTGGTAATCAGCGGCTATTACCAGCCAAAACATCGATGGGAACTCGTGGAAAATGCTTAACCTTAGTTTGCGCTATAAGGCAAAGAGGAATGATGCAGCACAATGCGTAAGGTGCCGTTTTCATCTTTTTTAAAGCCCCAGGTTTTATCAACGGTGGTCACTTGGCCGTCTGCATCAGTAAGTATCACATGACCCATGGTTAGCGCCAAATCACCATTCATATGCACGGCTGCATTGTTAAACTGATACTGCTGCCAACCTTTCAAGGCAAAACCGCTATCATTGGTATAGGTACTGCTACCGCCAATAAAATAAGCTAAAGCACCATCATAAGTGGTACGAAAGGTATGCTCACCACTGGCTAGTGTAGGTTTAAATAATACTGGGCCGAGGTTATAGCCATAAGCAGCATCTAGCACAGCACGCGCTTTTTGCTCGGCTTGCTCACGACCACCCTGGCTGTAAGCTGCGCTGATATTAATTAAAGCCTGCCCCCACGCTTGCTGAGCCGCTTCCAGCTCTGCTGCGGTAATAGCTTGCTTGTTGACCGTGGCTGCCTGAGTAGCGGCAGCGAACAGCAGTGCACTGCCAAGTAAAGAAAGTTTAGCTAATGTCATTATATTCACCTTTATTATCAGCCCGACAATGCGGGCACCAAGCTGTTGTTTAATAGTTACAGTGTACTGGCAGCGCATTAACAACAAAGCAGGGCAAAGATGAACAAAAAGGCGTGTTTAGATTAAACTAACATGAACAGCGTTCTGGCAAACCCGCATAAAAAAGCCGCGCTGTGAAACACAACGCGGCAAACACTTGGGAAACTTACAGATTAATGATCGTGATGATCTGCTGTAGGGGTCGCGATACCTACCCAAACAACTTTGCCAGGAATATAAGCCAGTTGTTTCTCAGTTACCACTTCAGCGTCGTGCAAATCAACAGTAATTAACTGACGGGTAATCGGGTTGGTGACATACACTTTGTCATCACTGGCCGATATCGCCAACTCAAACCGGCTACCTGTTGGTAGTGTGGTGTTAGTGCCCGTGTTTAGGACTACCTTGCTAACAAACTCAAAAGCATTTTCATCACCATGAGCATGGCCGTGATAGTTAAAAATGGTCAGGGTACCGGTATTATCCAGCAACACAAACTTTTCACCCTGCTCGGCAAAACCGTAACCGCTAATGGCGGTCGCATCGCCTGCCTGCCAATCTAATGGTTCCATCTCGGCATCTTCTGGGTGAATGGCAAATACGGTGGTGCCAGCAAAACCAATAAAGTGCTCTGCACTATGCGAGCCGTCTAAGGTACCAATACGCATAGTACCGGTAAAGTCGTCGGTATTTAACAGCTTACTGGCGGTAAAGGTGTTGCCATCTTGGGCAATTAACAACACGCCGTCAGTACAGCCAAAGGCAATAAAATCATGATTTTGTGCACTGCCATGTAAGCCGGGACAGGTTTCTGTAAAGGTTTGCTCCAGATGATAATGATCGCCATGTTGCTCATATAGGCCCACTTGATCTGGCAAGGTAGTACTGCTATTCGCATCACGGATGGTACTTAATAAATATTCACCTCGCGCCTGCGCTGCACCACGGCTGCATAGCGCTGATCACCCGACACATATAGTGCACTTGGCGTCGCACTTACTAAGAAGCTATTTAGCTCGGTTTTAGCTGGTAGCTCTAATACCTGTACGTAAGCCGAATCCAGTGCCGTAACAACTAGGCGACCTGCCGCATTTACCTCATCGTGGTCATGATCATGGCCGGGGTTTTCAATAACAACAGGATCCCGCTCGTTTATATTAACGTCGGTATCACCACAAGCAGCCAGTAACGCGGCACTAATGGCTAATGAAATCGCTCGAATTGGCGTTGCATAACGCATAATGTTTTCCTCTAATTTTCATCACATTGGCCGCTATACCCGTCATCCTTAAAGCTGCAGCGTTGTTGGCTGCGCTCGCTCACCCCAATCACATAGCACTCCTATGCTCATGGGGATTCGCTAACTTGCCGCCTATCTGCAGCTTCAATGATTTTGCGTATAAAACAGCCTTATTTGTTATAGTTTAAAAAGTACCGCGAAGACCGATAGCAAAATTTCGGCCCGGTAACGGCGTGATATCCCGTAAAAAGGAGGTATGCACTAAGGCTAACTCGTCGGTCAGGTTTTGCGCTTTTACATAAGCAACCAGATCTTGCGCGCCCAGATTAAAGCGATAGCTAACACTGGCATCCAGCAAGGTATACCCGCCCGAGACATGCTCAAACTCAGCGGTTTTATCCTGTTTGAAATAGCGGCTGATACTTAAATCAGCATCAAAGTGATTACCCTGATAGGCTAACTCGGTCATCAAGCGTAATGGGGGGGTACGGGGTAACTCACCGCCGTCGCGTAACCGGGCCCGGATATAATCACCTTGCACCGTAAAACGGTAAGGTGCGCTAAGTTGCCAGATAAACTGCGCTTCAAAGCCATGTAAATCTACGTCTTCATTTACGTACAAATAAACGGGTAGCTCGTCGCTGTGGCCGTGCTCATGGTCATGGTCGTGGTCGTGATCGCCACCATGATCATGCGAAAACTCTGCAAATAGGCCGGTATTGCGTTGATAGAAATAGTTATCTACCCGGTTATAGAAGGCATTGAGTACAAACCCAAAATCACCACTAAATTTACGCAAGGTCAGGTCGAGGTTACGCGACAACTCCATATCAAAACCGCTATGGTTAAGTTCAAAGCCGTCTTGCTCATCGTTTAAGCGAAATAGTGAACCCACTTCATAGCTACGAGTACCAATATGTGGACCGAACGACAGCAACTCCGAAGCGCTTGGCGCCCGCTCAGAGCGTGATACTGATACGCCCAAGTTATAACCTTCGGCAAAATCCCAAACGACACCAGCGGAGAAACTCATTGGCGCGTAGCGGTTATCAACATCAAAAATACGGGTTATCTCGGTACCACCACCATGGCTATGATCATGATCGTCGTGGCCATCATCATGTGCATGCAGCGGTAATTCTGGTAAGCGAACAGTTGATGCGGTTAAGTCTACCTGCTCAACTCTGGCTCCCAATTGCAATAATACCGGACCAAAGTGGCGCTCTGTCATCCAGCCCAATGCCAGCATGGTGGTTTCGGACGGGGGCGTGAATGCTTCACTCCCTACTGCTTCAAAATCACTGTATTTGTAATGCACACTGAGACCTCCTTTCCACTCATAGAAAGGTTGATGCAATACTTCAAAGCGCGCTTCACGACTTTGATTTTTAAATACCGTACCTACCACGCCATTTTCAATTTCAGCATGCTGATAATCGGTTACGGCTAGGCGACTATTCAGCTGCCGGATCCAAGGGTTGGTAAAGAACAATTCACTTTGTAGCTGCAAACGATCCTGTTGCTTATCGGCTAATACGTCTTCTTCTGCATCACCATGGCTATGCCCCGGAATGCCGTATTCGCGCTCTAAGCGACCATAAGACAACCCAACAAAGCCATTTTCGAGTAAGCGACTACCGCCTATCGTAAAACCTTTGCTGGTGCTGGCGGTATTGGCGATACGCCGCTTATTGCCCGCATGTTGCTCGTGTTCATCATGTTCATCGCCGTGATCATGCTCATCGTGATCATCATGCGCCTCCCCCTGCCAATCACCCGAGGCTTTGTAATCAATGGTATCGCGCCAAAAACCATCCAGATATACGGCATAATCGGCATTACCATTAACCAACGAACCCGCCACTAATTTGGCAGAGTCAACACTTTGCAATTCGGCTTGCCATTCTGCCCGTGGAGTACTGCTGGTAGGTACGCGCTCATCCACAATATTCACTACACCGCCAATAGCACCGCTACCATAAAATAAGGTTGCCGGGCCGCGTAGGACTTCAATTTGGGTTGCGGTACTCGCTTCGGTCGCGACGCTGTGATCAGGACCAACGCGCGAGGCATCTCCTGCATCTAAACCGTTTTGCATAATTAATACGCGCGGGCCGTCTAACCCCCGAATGATTGGGCTACTGGCAACACCACCGTAAAAATTAGAATGTACGCCGATTTCTTTACGTAAGGTATCGCCTAACGTTGCCGCCTGCTGCATTTTCAGCCGATCACCTGCCAACACACTTACCGGCAACGCCGACTCCGTTATAGAGGCATGTAACGGGCTGGCGGTCACATCGATGATTTCAAAGGTGCTGGGTTGTAACGTCAGCTCAATATTGCTGATACCGGCAGCAGGAACCGTTAACGCTACATTGGTGTGGCCAAAACGACGAGCCGCCAAATGTAATTCCACATTAGTAACAGGCACACCGGTAAGGGTAAAGCGCCCTTGTGCATCGGTAACAGTTTTTGCCGCAGCGCCAATAATATTAATTTCTGCATTTGCCACCGGCCGACCTTGTGGATCTTTCACCACACCACTTACCGTATTAGCCAGCGCCGCTGGTGCACTTATCGCCGCAGCAATTAGTAGTGCTAAGGCACTTTTTTTAATCATTATTCCCCCAAAGCAAGCATTAAAAACGCGATAAAATAGATGTTATATCGTATCAATATACCTGTATTGTAATAATATAACAATACAGGCAGGCCTTAGTGACTATGTAAATGAAGATGATGCACCCCCTCTATTAACAATACGCCCAAGCACAAAATGGCCATTTGTGGTATCAGCTGCCAGCCACGCTCGGGTGCTTTAATAAGGGGTAACAGATCAGACAACGCGATATAAATAAAGCCTCCGGCGGTAATGGCTAACAGAACACCAAGAGGTAAACTAAAATAGTTGCCTAGCAACAACACCAGTAATGCGCCAATAAACACACTGGCCGCAGATAGCAGGTTAAGCTTAATCGCGCGTTTTAAGGTGGCCCCTGCCGCCACTAGAATCGCGGTATCGCTAATTTCCTGCGGTAATTCGTGTAGCAGTACCGCCAAAGTCGTGGTCCAACCGACAAGCGGATCAACTAAAAAACTGGCGGCAATTAAGGCACCATCAATCAAATTATGTAAGACGTCGCCCGCTAAGCTCATCCAACCGAAATGTTGTAATGCCAACTCGCTGGTGGCACCAGGTAAGGTATGATGATGCCAGTGCAAACCCTGCTCCAGCACAAAAAATAATGCCAAACCAAGTAACAACCAGCCAAATAGCGCTTCGACAGAAGAGGTTAAAGCTAAAGCTTCGGGCAGTAAATGTAAAAACGCATCCCCTAACAACACGCCAATAGCCAAAGTAATCAGCCAAGGTACGATAAGGTAGAGGTGCCGTTGCACAACGGCCAATAGCAAACCACCGGTTAAGGCTACAAAGCAAACCAGTGCACAGGCGAGCATCACGCTAAATAATGGCATACAGATCTCAAATGTTATAGTATAACAAAACAAGCATACCATAATTAAGCTAATCAACAACACCAAATTACAAATGATAACTATTTGCATTAGAGGAAAAAGCGACTATACTCTGCTTTAACGGATTGCGAAACCCGGTAATGGAGTACCTCTCTCTGGTCTTTGTGGCTCGTCCTGCATTTTCGGGGCAATGAGAATTGCCCCCTTTTTTGCCACCGTTGTTTCGGAGATACCCTATTGTTGTTTAGTACGCCCATGCTTAAAAAAGTCTTGGGGTTGGTTGCAGAATGCTGGCCTTCATTACGCAGTCACCCGGCTTCCACCCTACCGCCCTGTCAGCAGCAGCGACTTTTCCCAGTAGTTGCTGGCTGGCAGCATTTGCGTTTATTGGGATTTCGCTGCCTGAATGAATCCCATTTGGGCTATGAGTTTGAAATTACTTTAGAAAGTGAGCAGAGTCACTTTAATCAGGCCCGTATCCTCGAACTGCAGCCACAAAATAGCTACAGTAAAATCGCGCTTTGGCTTACTGGGCAGCAACTGACAGGCTGCCAGACCGTGAGTTTTCAAGCACAGCAAGTACCGCTTTGTCAGGCGTTGGCTTGTGTCGATCTACTACACACAGGGCAATCTGTACCTGTTGATTTATCAGCATGGTTAGCGCAGCAAGGGGTAATGCCAAGAGGCCGTTTTAACGTTTTGCAGTCGTGGCAGCATGGCAATAGTCATACACTGCACTGCCAAACAACCGACTGTTTATCCCGCGCCTGTTATCATTGGTTGCAACAACAGGCGATTCGTTTTCAGTTACTGTATGTACGTAGCAACTCACAGTAGGTAGCCACTAGCCCAAAGCGGTATCGAGTATCAGCATCAATACAAAACCCAACATCAGACCATTTGTTGCCGCTAATTCATGGCCTTGCCTGTGCGACTCTGGGATCATCTCGTGACTAATCACAAATAACATTGCACCTGCAGCTAGCGCCAGCCCCCAAGGTAACAATAAAGGTGAAGCACCTAATACCGCGGCGCCCAGCACGGCCATCACCGGCTCGGTTAAGCCAGATAGCATGCCTACGGCTAAGGCAGTGCGCCGTCGATAGCCCACAGCCAACAAGGCCATCGCCACCACAAAACCTTCTGGAATATCCTGAATAGCAATACCGGTAGCTAAGGCAGATGCACCGGTGGCCTCGCCTCCGGCATAGGCCGCACCTATTGCCAAACCTTCCGGAATATTATGCAAAATAATGGCTAAGACAAATAGCCAGCTACGCTTTAGCGCCTTGGCTTGCTGCCCTTCCGCACCTTTAATAAAGTGTTCATGGGGGATCAGGCGCTCCAGCAGCATCATGGCCGCAGCCCCCAATAATATGGCCACAGCAACTTGTAACGAACCATTAGCACTGGCGTATTCAGTAACTGAGTCTCCCGTATTAGAGAGACCAGTAACAGAATGTGCGCTAAATAACTGCATTGCCGGTAAAATTAATGAAAAAATGCTGGCAGCAAGCATTACACCGCCGCCAAATCCGAGCATGGCGGCATTAAATCTGGCTGATAACCTTCGTGAAAAAAGCGCGGGTAAAGCCCCCAGTGCAGTGGCAGTAGCTGCCAGCATGCCGGCATAAAAGGCATAGCGCACATGTGCATGCTGCTGCAACAACAGCACAAACTGCTGCGAAGCGTACAGGGTACCAAACACCACAATCAACCAGCCGATAACTTTTCGGCTAGCTGATCTACCACTTTTAAGCACTAACGGTTTGCTCATGCAAGTTCCTCGAAGCGCCGGGCAACCTCAGACCAATTAATGACCTGATAAAAAGCATCAATATATTCCGGCCGCTTGTTCTGATATTTCAGATAGTAGGCATGTTCCCATACGTCCAACCCCAGCAACGGGATCTACATAAGGTAAAGCCGGTAATTCAAAAGCCATAACATCTCCAACTGATAACTGATAACTGATAACTGATAACTGATAACTGATAACTGATAACTGATAACTGATAATCATTATCATTTGTAAAAAAGAAAAAAGCAAGCCAAGATATTACTGAACACTTCTGCGATACCACGCAGTAAGGTATAGCAGAGTAAAAGGAGGAAGCATGGACCCAATTCAACATTGGCAGCAGGTAGCGCCAACCGATAATGCCAGTGTGGTATTGCTACAAGAATGCTGTAGTTTGCGCCGCGAACTTTGTCGTCATACGCTAAGCTGTAATGCTTGTCTCTCGAAAACACCGCCGATCCCAGCGGGAATGCTGAGCACTCGGATTCATTAGTTTACGTAGGATAGTGTGGTGCCGGTGACGGCAGGTGTTATAACTGCGATTGCTGGTAATTTGCTAAGCCTAATAGCTTAATTAAGCGCAGCTGTTGTTCCAACCAGTGTGCATGATCATTTTCAGTGTCGTCTAGCAACCCTTGCAGCATGTGCCGGGTAACATAATCCTGCTCTTGCTCGCACAGTGCCATTGTTTGCTTTAACAGCTTTTGTACCGTGTATTCGACATTCAGATCGCTCTGCAGCATGGCGGGTACATCTTGTCCAACATGAATAGCATCACGCTTACTCATATCGGGCGTGCCGCCAAGGAAAATAATGCGCTCAATTAGCGCCGAGGCGTGGCCTTTTTCATCATCAAACTCATGATCGATACGCTCAAACAGTTTATGTAAGCCCCAGTCATGGTACATGCGGGAGTGGATAAAATACTGATCCATCGCCGCCAACTCGTTCGCCAGCAACACATTCAGTGCATCAATAACCTTTGGACTGCCCTGCATTACTCACCCCCTAATTGCGCTTGTAGATAATTTTCCAGCGTTAGCACGCTAATCTGATGCTGCTGTGTTTCCAGCCAGTCTAAATGTTCTTCTTCATCTTCCAGGATCTCAGTCAGCATGTCGCGGCTAACGTAGTCTTGCAGGCTTTCGCACAGCGCTATGCTTTCTTTTAGCAATGGCAGCTGTTCAACTTGAAAATCTAAATCGCATTGCAGCATTTCAGGTGTATCTTCACCAATCCGCAACTTGCCCAGCGCCTGCAGATTAGGCAAACCTTCCAACATTAAAATACGTTCAATGAGGGCGTCGGCTTGCTTCATATCCTTGATGGATTTCTTGTAGCAGACATCGTTCAGCGCTTTTAGGCCCCAGTTTTTATAAATACGGGCATGCAAAAAATACTGATTAATTGAGGTAAGCTCAGCGGTGAGTACTTCATTTAATTTACTCAGTACCTGTGGATGACCATGCATAATAAACTCCTGCCAAAAACGCGATTAGGCAGTAAGCATAGTACAAAACCGCACTTTTAGCAAAAAAATGTTTAATATCATAGATATATAATTAAGAATGCTTTGCATTACTACTGTAGATTTTGTTAGCAGCTGCGGCCTATCCTAAAATTCTGTAACCAATCGCAAGCGGCTTCGCATGTGATATTTTTAAGGCTATGGTTAGGCTGGATTTTATTTAGTGCAATTCTGGAAATCACTTTTTAGATTGGAACTCACCTACTTTAAGATTGGAACACACTATGCGAGCAAAACACTATATTGCCATGCTGGCAGTCGGGCTTGGCCTGACACTCGGCAGCCCGTTGCAAGCCAACACCAGCCCTAACAACAATAATAAAAATAGCAACAACGCCATTAGCATCGATGTCGACAGTGCGGTCGTCACTGAACACCGTACAGAAATTAATGGTCAGCGCATTAGCTACAAAGCCTATACCGGCACCCAACCGGTGTGGGACGACAACGGTCACCCCACAGCCACCTTGTTTTACACTTATTATCAGCGCAGCGATATTAAAGACAACAGTAAGCGCCCCTTGCTAATTTCGTTTAACGGCGGCCCGGGTTCTGCTTCAGTCTGGATGCATATTGCCTATACAGGCCCCAAAGCGCTGAATATAGATAGTGAGGGTTACCCAATACAGCCTTATGGTGTGAAAACCAATCCGTACTCTGTGCTGGATGTCGCCGATATTGTGTTCGTTAACCCGGTGAATACCGGTTATTCCCGCGTGTTACCGGGGCCTGATGGTAAGATGCCTTCACGCGATCAGCAGCAAAAAATGTTTTTCGGCGTTAATGCGGATGTTAATTATCTGGCAGGCTGGATCAACACCTTTGTGCACCGCTATGAGCGCTGGCCTTCACCGAAATTCTTAATTGGCGAAAGCTATGGTACCACCCGGGTCGCCGGCTTAGCCTTGGCTTTGCAAAACAATCAATGGATGTATTTAAATGGCGTGGTATTAGTCTCGCCCACCGATATCGGTATTGAACGGCAAGGCCCGGTAAAAGCCGCTAATCGCCTACCCTATTTTGCGGCTACCGCCTGGTATCACCAGATGCTTGCTGCCGATTTACAGCAAAAAGATCTGTACGACATTCTGCCGGAAGTGGAAAACTTTACGCTGAACGAATATCTACCAGCCTTAGCACGCGGTAATTCCCTGCCCGAAGCCGATAAACAGCGTATTGCCGAGCAAGTTAGTCGTTACTCCGGGATTAGCGTACAAAACGTGTTACGAGCGAACTTAGATATCAGCACCGCGTATTTTTGGAAAGAGCTGCTGCGCGATCGCGGTCAAACCGTTGGCCGGTTAGACTCGCGCTATCTGGGGTTGGATAAAAATGATGTGGGCGAGCGACCAGATTACTGGGCAGAATTGACCTCTTGGTTACATTCTTTTACGCCAGCGATTAATCACTATCTGCGTACCGAGTTAAACTACAAAACCGATATAAAATACAATATGTTTGGTAATGTCCATCCTTGGGATCGCAGCAACGACAATACTGGGGAAAACCTACGCCAAGCCATGGCACAAAATCCCTATCTGCGAGTATTAACCCAGTCAGGTTATTATGATGGTGCCACTAACTACTTCGATGCCAAATACAATATGTGGCAGCTTGATCCTAGCGGCAAAATGAAAGATCGGCTGAGTTTTAAAGGTTATCGCAGCGGCCATATGATGTACTTACGCTACGAAGATTTAAAAAAATCGAATGATGATCTGCGTGAGTTTATTTTACAGGCCTTACCTGCCGCAGGTGAGCCCGCCAAATATTAATTGATGGCGATAAAAAATGCCCCGACTAACGGGGCATTTTTTTGTCTGGCTTTATTGTAATCTGTAACCGCACAATTTAACTGCAACAGCTGCTTTCAAAGCATCGGGCAAGTTGCTACTAGTGCTCTTAATCTGCGACAACAGTTTCTTCAGTGCCAGTCTGTTGCTTGGCTAATAAAGTTTGTTGTTCCATCTGCGCCGTTAACTGTTTTACTCTGGCAGCAAAAGCCGCTTTCGATTCAGCCGGAACCGGCCGCGCCAACGGAATATGAGCCGTCATCGGGTTAACCGGTCTGTTGTTAATATGCAACTCGTAATGCAAGTGCGGCCCGGTAGAGCGACCGGTATTGCCCGACAACGCAATACGTTGGCCCCGGGTAACTCGCTGACCACGCTGCACATTAAACCGGCTTAGGTGCAAATAACGAGTTTTATAGTTACCAAAATGCTGGATCTCGATATATTTACCAGCAAAGGGGTGATTCTCGATACGAGTAACCACACCATCGGCTGGGGCTAATATCGGCGTACCTATTGGTACCGGAAAATCGGTCCCATTATGAGGGGAAACCCGCTTGGTAATGGGGTGTAACCGCCGTGGATTAAAGTTAGAACTGACCCGTACTTGGTTATGCAACGGGATACGCGAGAAGGCTCTTTCTAAACTATCGCCATTAGCGTCATAGTACTGGCCATCGTCATGCATAAAGGCCGTTAACGTTTGGCGCCGGTTTAAGATCCGAATACCTTCAATGCGGCTTTGGCCGGTGCTCTCTTCGCCTACAAAATTCTCACTGCGCAGTACTTGAAACTGAGCACCTGCCTGAATATCGCGGGAAAAATTGATACGATCCTTAAAGAGCTGATTAATATTGTAAATATCTGCATCATTTAGCCCGGCACGCTGCGCAGAAACATAGAAACTACCAAAGACGTCGCCGACTAAAATATCTTTTTGCCAAACCCCTTCGTCTAATAATTCTTCATAGGCAAATTCATCGGCAGCAACGCGCTGATATAACACCTTCTTACCTGCATGAATATACAATTGCATACTTTGCAGTTGTCCTTCGTCATCCAGTTGCAGTGTTAACCGATTCCCTGGCCGCAATACATCCAGCGCCAGTAAAGACTCATCAGCCGCCATTACCTGCTGTACCGTTTGGTAACCTAAATTATAACGAGAAAATATCCGGCTTAAGCTATCACCTGCTGCGATGTTGTAAACCTTGATATAAGGGTCTTCCACCGGCTCGGTGCGCAATTTATCGCCCACCCAAGCGCTGAGTTGGTTTAACGGTAGCTGTTCCAATTGCTGTGGCGCATGCTGCAAACCTATCCCCAGCAGTAAAGGCATTACCCCCATACCGCTTTGCGCCTGACGCTGCGATGAAGGCCACAGCAATAATAGGCTGATACTAAGTAAGCAAACAAACATAAGTCGCTGATGCCCAAGCGGCACGCGGCGTCGAAAATCAAGAAATAGGCTGTTTAACATCAGTAGGCTTTCTTATTCGTTATTGTTAGACATTTTGGGTATCGCAATACCCCTATTTTAGCGCACCTAACATGCAACCCTTGCGTCAGAAGCCTCAGGGCCAAAAAAGTTCATTCTATGTGATAAAATAACTTTTTGCATCCTTACCGTGCCAACTTGGTGGTTATCTTAGCAACTAACCAGAGCGCTCTCGAAAACTTATTGCAGACTTTTATACCAGATACGAAACTTTTACCAGATAACGGCGAAAATTTACACAAAAAAATTGTGTTTAAGCCAGTCCTTAGCCATACAAAGTAAGCTATCGCATGCAACATGCTTGCTACATATATTTTTTAAATAAATATGCTACCGGTAGACAAGAAAGCAAAAGGCTTTGCCAAACAAGCAAAGAAACTATAATTATTAATATAAATCAACAGGGTAGAAAAATGTACAGCAAAAAACTGTTAGCGTTATTGATTAGTAGCAGCCTGCTGCTAGGCTGTAACAGCAATGATCCCGAACCAGAAGAAGAAGTTGTAGTAACCCCTCCAGTCGTAGAACCTGATACCAGTGCCGTAATCCTCACCGATTTGGATACAGTCTATGGCTACGCCTCAGAAAATGGTGGTACCACAGGCGGCAGTGGTGAAAACCGGGTGGAAGTGATCGTCTGTACCGGCGAACAGATGATCGAGGCGTTAAAAAACAAAGATCCTAATCGACCTCTCACCATTTGGGTGAATGGCGCGATAACATTGCAAAATGCCAAAGATACCCGCATTGATATTAAAGATATTAAAGATGTTTCTATTATCGGCCTGGGGACACAGGGCGAAATGGCGGGTATTGGTTTTAATATCGTGCGGGCGCAAAACATTATTATCCGCAACCTGCGTATTCACCATGTCCGGGCCAATATGAACGCACCAGGAGATGGTATTAGTATTGAAGGTCCCGTCAACAATATTTGGGTTGATCATAACGAGCTCTACAATAGCTTAACCGTAGATGACACTAGCCTTACGCTAGATCAGGTTAAAGACTATTATGACGGCTTAATTGATGCCAAAGGTGATGCTAAAAACATCACTATCTCTTTTAATAAGTTTCATAATAGTTGGAAAACCTCGTTGGTTGGTTCTTCCGATAGCGATAACTATGAGCGCACCCTTACCTATCACCATAACCATTGGTACAACGTGAACTCGCGCCTGCCGTTATTCCGCTTTGGCAAAGGCCATATTTACAACAACTTTTATGATGGTGCCGTAGAAAGTGGTATTAATTCACGCATGGGCGCGGTGATCCGCATTGAGCAAAATCACTTTGCCAATATGAAAAACCCGGTGATGTCGATGTTCAGTCAACAAATAGGCTATTGGCAGTTAATTGACAACATCTTCGAAAATATTACCTGGGAGCCGGGAGCAGCAGGCTCAGTGATCGCTGACAATAATCAGTCAACCGGCGAGCTAAATGTGCCTTATAACTACCAGCCAAATTTAATCCCTGTACACCAGGTTAAAGAAACCGTGCTGCGCTATGCCGGTGTTGGCAAAATCGAGACACCACCTAGCCCGGGTTTATGCCCGGCGCCTGTCCCGGAAGAAGTTGAGCCCGAAGAGCCAACACCAGAGCCGGTGCCGATTGATCCAACAGAGCCGCCAACCAGTGTTGATTGGTTTAGTTACAGCGCTGATGTGGATCCCTTTACCGCAGGTGCTGTTACATTACCAGATGGCAGTCTAAGCCAATTTGTGATGCAGCAAAGTGGTGGTGCAGATGAACCGAACTTGTTTACCGCAAATGGTGACGGCACGGTAACGTTCGACAGTACCGCCAGTGGTTCAGATCGCAGCCGGGCAAAGATCGATAATGTTATTGCCGCTGACGGTGTCTATCCCAAGTACTTTACGCTGTTAATGGGGCTTAAAGGCAATACCGATGGCCAACGTATTATTGAAACTGAAGTTGCCTTTGGTGATAGTGCAGCCACTGCAACCACTAGCCGGTTGAAAGTAGTATTCCGCGGCGACGGTAATAACGCCGGTATTCAATTAGAAAACGCCAGCAATGGTTCCTCTGTTACCCTAGGTAAAGGTAATGAGCCGGATGCCATCGATATGACCCAATATCGGGTTTATCACTTTGCCGTCGCGCTAAGTTCACCGACTACCGGTAACGTTACGGTCTATATTGATGGTAATAATACGCCACTGGGTATACTAGAAGGCGTGACTATGCGCCCAGCCAGTAACCCTACCGACAATTATCTGCAAATGGGTGATGCCGGTAACAGCAGCTACAAAGCAGATATCGACTGGGTATTATGGACAGATGCCGGTGCCTATACCCCAGAAATGTTAAAAGGCTTGCTACCGCTGGGTATAGGCGATACCAGCGGCTACGAAAACTAACCTTGTTCTGATGTAGGGCTTTGCCCGGCATTCGCCGGGCTTTTTTGTAGCTCTGTAGCTCTCTATACCCAAGGATATGCCCTAAGTTAAGCATACCTGATATAGTCAGTTGACTAATTCAACAAATAAAACAGGTATGCTATGCAACTCAAACCTTTGGTTCTGCTTTTTTCGTTATGCGGCTTTAGCGCAACTGCTGCCCCTGTAGTTGTGCACAATATTCAAGGCTATGGTTTTGACGAAAACCGCCAACTAGTCAATTTTCAAACGTTGGTATTTGATGATGAAAGTGGTCAGATTTTGGCCCGTGGTGATACCGCACTACAACAGCAATATGCTAAAGCCAAGCAAATAGATGGCAAGGGCAACACCCTATTACCGGGCTTAATTGATGGTCATGGCCATCTGTTGGGATTAGGCGAATATCTGAATCAAGCCGATTTACGCGGTATTAGCAGCGAGCAGCAATCTGTAGCACAGGTCGCCGAATTTGCGCAAAGTAATCCGCAGCAGCAATGGGTTATTGGCCGCGGTTGGAATCAGGTACTTTGGGATAGCAGAGCCTTTCCAAGTAAAGCAACCTTAGATGAAATGGTGGCAGATAAACCAGTATATTTGGTAAGGGTTGATGCGCACGCCGCTTGGGTTAATAGTAAAGCCTTAGCGCTGGCCGGTATTACTAAAGATACGCTCGACCCACCGGGTGGCGAAATTATTCGCGATGCCAATGGCGAACCCACCGGCGTATTAATTGATAACGCCATGTATTTAGTACAACGTAAAATCCCGGCGCCGACCACTGCAGAAAAACGCGCAGCATTAGACACTGCCTTTCAGCATTTGCAGGCACTGGGGATTACCTCGGTACATGATGCCGGTGTAAACACGGAACTCGTGCAGCTTTATCAGCAATTACAACAAGAACAACAACTGGGCGTGCGGGTTTATCCCATGTTATCGGCCAAAGATCCCGAGCTGGAGACATGGCTTGAACAGGGTATTGTCGATGATGCCAGCGACTGGTTAGATATTCGCTCAGTCAAGATTTATGGCGACGGTGCCTTGGGTAGCCGCGGTGCCGCCTTGTTGGCAGATTATAGCGATCAATCCGGTCAGCAGGGGTTATTGGTAACCGAACCCGATGCCTTAACCGAAATTATGCGCTTAACCATTAACGCGGGCTTTCAAGCCAATGTGCATGCCATAGGTGACCGAGCGAATCGTTTGGTTTTAGATCGTTTTGAGCAATTAAGTACGAACGACGCCCGGCAACAAAGCCGTCATCGCGTTGAACATGCCCAAATAGTATCTCCGCAAGATATACCGCGCTTTAAAACACTGCATATATTACCTGCTATGCAAGCGGTACACGCTACCTCAGATATGAATATGGCCGGTGATCGGCTAGGTGTAGCCCGATTGCGTGGCGCCTATGCCTGGCGTACCTTTATCGATCAAGGCAGTGTTATTGTCGGTGGTTCTGATTTCCCGGTAGAACTGGCGAATCCATTCCACGGTTTACATGCTTCGGTTACCCGGCAAGATCAACAAAATCAGCCAGTTGGCGGCTGGCTACCGGAGCAACGTCTAAGCTTAGTTGAAGCGCTGCGTTCTTTTACTGTCGATGCGGCCTATGGAGCTTTTCAGGAAGATAAAATGGGTACCTTAGCACCGGGGAGTTGGGCAGATTTTATTCTGGTCGATCGCGATATTTTTACCATCCCAGCCGAACAGCTTTGGCAAACCACAACGCTGGAAACCTGGATTAGCGGCCAGCAACGCTACTCGAAATAAACGCGGGCGCGTTATTGGCGGCTAATGTTATGTTTAATATTGCCGCACAGCATGCAAAAGCAGCTGTGCGGCAGGTAAATGCAGAGCTTATGCCGACTTATACCACTTCTTCGTCTGGCTCAGAAAAATCCGGAGTGCCAACGCGGCTATGTTTATTGCGTAATTTGCCGACCAGTGTACTCAACTTGCGTTGTAGCTTCTCCGTTGCGCCAGTAACGGCCTGACCTACCGTGGCGGCATGTTCCGTTACCGCTACCGGATCCAGCCCTTCTAACCGCGCTTCCAGCAAACAGCGTTTATCATTCCCATCGTGTTTGGTGCTGCCGTTTTCATCACTTAAGTGCACTTCAATCCGGGTTAAATGATCAGTAAAGCGGTTTAATTTGTTGTTTAAGGTATCGCGTACAAACTCCGCCAAACGCTCATCGGCCTGAATGTTACGATCACTATTTATTTGTACTTGCATAGGCTACTCCTGTTGATAACGCTAGGTTGAGACTACTTTTACAGACCTCAACCGCGCCGAATGGTTTCCATCTCTTATTTCTTATCTGGAGACGATAGGGCACACAGTCAAGGGCTAACCCATAAAATAAGTTGCAACCTCAAGTTAAGTGGGCATAAAACCAGACAGCGTCCTAAAATCTGGTTAAAATAGCCTTAATTTTACTGACCAAAGCCAACCGCATGATAAGTAACAAATGGGCCAAGCTGATTAAATCACTTCACCTAAAAAAGTATCGTAAAACCGAGCAATTGTTTTTTGTTGAAGGCGAAAAAGCCGTGCTGGAAGTACTGGCTTCAGATTGGACAGTACGTGCCCTGTTTGCTACTGAGAACTTTATCGCCCAGCAGCCAAATGCGATTAAAACCGCGCAATTAGTGCAAGCTTGCAGCAGTGACGAGTTGGTTAAAAACGGTACTTTTAGCAGCAACGATGCCGCCTTAGCCGTAGTTGAAATGCCGCAGTGGTCAGCCTTTAGCGCTAAGGCTGACAGCTGGACCTTGGTATTGGATAACATTAACGATCCGGGGAACCTCGGCACTATTATCCGCATTGCCGACTGGTATGGTATTAAGCATATTGTCTGCTCGCCCGATACCGCTGACTGTTTTAACCCCAAAGTGATCGCCGCCGCCAAGGGCTCATTTTTACGTGTGCAGCTACATTATCTGCCGCTGGCTGAGGTGTTAGCCGACGCTAGTATGCCGGTCTATGGTGCCTATCTGGGTGGGGAGAATGTACATCAGCTGCAGTTACCTAATATCGGCGGCTATATTGTGCTAGGGAACGAGGCCAATGGCATTAGTGCTATCACTGGCGAGTGGGTAAATCGCAAAATTACTATCCCGGCTTTTGGTGCAGCCGAATCGCTAAATGTCGGCATCGCCGCCGCGGTGATTTGTGATAATCTGTTACGGCTATCTGCATCAACCCCAGCCGCAGCGCTTAAATAAAGAGGCCTATCTATGAATTTCCCCACTATTGAAGCCTATGTTGGCAATACGCCGCTGGTACGTTTGCAACGGCTAGCCAGTCATACCAACAGTGTGGTGCTGTGTAAGCTAGAAGGCAATAACCCTGCTGGCTCAGTGAAAGATCGGCCAGCATTGAATATGATTAACGAAGCAGAGCGCCGTGGCACTATTAAACCCGGTGATCGGATTATTGAAGCCACCAGCGGCAATACCGGTATTGCCCTGGCGATGGCTGCAGCGATCAAGGGTTATCTGATGACCTTAATTATGCCCGCCAACGCCACGGAGGAGCGCAAAGCCTCGATGCGTGCTTATGGCGCAGAGCTGATTTTAGTCTCCAAAGAACAAGGTATGGAAGGAGCTCGCGATCTCGCTTTACAGCTGCAAGCTGAAGGCAAAGGTATAGTGCTGGATCAATTTAATAATACCGACAACCCCGCCGCACACTATGCCAGTACCGGACCTGAACTATGGCAACAAACCGCAGGCACTATTACACACTTTGTATCCAGCATGGGCACTACCGGTACCATTATGGGCACCTCGCGTTATTTAAAAGCACAAAATCCAGCGATTCAGATTATTGGCTTACAGCCGGCTGAAGGTGCCAGTATTCCGGGGATCCGCCGCTGGCCCGTGGAGTACCTGCCAGGTTTTTATGAGCAAGACCGCGTTGATCAGGTAATAGATATTACTCAGGAAGATGCCTTAGAGACCATGCGTAAACTGGCTAAGGAAGAGGGTATTTTTGCTGGGGTCAGCTCTGGTGGCTCGGTTTATGCGGCGTTACGCTTAGCGGAGCAAATCGATAATGCGGTAATCGTTGCCATTATTTGCGATAGAGGCGATCGTTACCTTTCCTCTGGCATATTTTAAGTTATCTTACTGACAAAACTTGCAAATTTAGCGCAAGCAACCATGCTTCTACAAGGTAGCTAATGCAGGATAACTTATGTCGTTAAAATCTATTCTAGTGGCAACCTTGCCGGTGATTTGTGTAAGTAGCAGCCTACCAGCCTTTGCTGACTGGCAAGGTAATATTACTGCCAGCAGTGATTATCTATTTAATGGTGTCAGTCAAACCCTCAACCGGCCCGCTTTACAAGCCGGTTTGACCTACAATTTTAGCAATGGTGTTTACGTTGGTGGCTGGACGTCCAATGTTGACTACAATGAAGGCACTAAGCGCGAACTGGATGGCTATATTGGTTAATTCTGGACGCTGAGTGATGATTTCTCTGTCGATCTGATGTTTTCGCAATATACCTACCATGGCCGCGGCTATAGCTCAGATCTGAATTTCCCGGAACTGTCGCTAAAACTTGCCTATGGCGATTGGGGTTTTAATAGTTGGTATACCTGGGATTACTTTGGCTTTGGCGGCGATCACTATGTGTTTCAGCTAAGTCGTACGCTTCCTCTTAATGATAACTGGCGCCTTTTTGCTGCGGTGGATACTTCTATTACCGGCGATAAAAACGCCTGGGACTGGGAAGGTAAGTCCAGCTTTTGGCACGGTCAGCTAATGTTACAAACCCGCTGGCAGCGTATCGATATTGCCTTTGGGTACCATATGACAACCTTAAAAGAAAAGTGGGGACGCGATACGTTATTACTGCAGTTGGCTTACAACTTTTAAGCGCAAGCGAAACTGCATTAGCGCCTGCTTAAGAGGTTACTGAAAATGATTCAGCAACCTCTCTGCTTATAGTTAGTATTTAAACCGACCTATCTGGGTTTTAATTTCTGCCGCTACTCTGGCAATTAAGTTACTTTGGGTCGCCCCCTCAGTAGCGCTATTACTTAACCCGGTAACGGCACTACTAATTTCGACCACATTTTTGCTAATATCTTCACTTACTACACTTTGCTCTTCTGCAGCGCTGGCAATTTGCGTTGCTGCATCGGTGATATGCGCAGCAGAGCCAATAGCTTGCTGCAACTTTTCCTGTGCACTGCGCACACTGCTTTGGCATTCATCGGTGAGCTGGCGGTTTTGCTGCATAGCACTTACAACTGATTGCGTTTTACTGGTTAAATCGGTAATCAGCTGCTGAATTTCGCCGGTAGATTGCTGAGTACGAGACGCTAAATTACGTACTTCATCCGCCACCACGGCAAAACCGCGACCCATTTCACCTGCCCGAGCAGCCTCGATAGCGGCGTTCAGCGCCAGCAAATTAGTTTGCTCAGAGATATTGCGGATCACTTCGACAATATTATTAATACTGCTGCTGGATTGCTCCAACTCGGCCATCATCTTCGCTGCTTGCTGCATGCTGTTGCCCAAGGCTGCAACAATACGCTACGCCTAGTAGGATCTGCCAGTTAATGCTTGCGCTAAAACCCGCCGCTAAACTGTCATTCAGAGCGTTAATTTCGGCCAGCGCCACTGCGGTTGGTAACTGATATTCCAGCAGCCAGGGTGTACCAAAGGCGGTTAATCTTACCGGCACCGATACCCGTAACTGCTCACTTACTTGCACTACTTCGCTTAAACCGCCCTGTACTTTAGCGTGCAGCTGTTGCCACTCAGCTTCGGCCAGTGCTTCACCTACTTGCGCCGGGCGCTGCGTATCTGCGGCAATATAGCCATTATGTGAAATGATACGAAGCTCCCCCACGCCATTAAACAACTGCTGATCAAGTGCTTGCAAACGCTGCTGTAAAAACGCCATAGAGATATCGACGCCAGTGATCCCGACAAAACGTTGTTGCTGATATAATGGATAGACAATAGAGGTCATTAAGGTGGGCACCCCCTGCACTGTCCAAACCGCAGGGTCTACTACACAAGGCGCTTTGCGATCACGTGGGCATAGGTACCATTCACTGCCTCTTAAACCACGCTCATTTTTAGTCTCATCATATAAACCAGAGGTTTCTACCGGTTGTAAGCCTATTTGCCCTTGCGGATCCCGCGTCCAATAAGGGCCAAATTGGCCAGCAGCCGTTGAGTGCTGATTGTTACCAACAAAATCATTATCCAGCCCATCTATCGCATTGGGCTCCCATACCAGATAACCACCCAATAATTGCGGATGATTGCGCACTATAGTTTCTACCAATTGACTGTAATTTTGCCGCTCCAGGCCTGCATTCATTGCTAACATGGCATTCATGCCATCGGCGATGGCTTCCGCTCTGGTCAGGCTCTGGTTAATAAGCTGCTCAATTTGATCCGCCTGTTGCTGCAACTGTACATTAAGCCTTTGGTTAACCTGCTGTAAAAATAGCTCACTGCCTTGCTGCCGGTTTAAATCAAACAGCTTCTGTGAGTTCCACACCCCAAATACCATACTTAGAATAACGGCTATCACTAAGCAACTGGCTGCCACTAAGGCAATTTGGGTGCGCATTGATGCTAACTGCAATTTACTCATTCGGTCTCACCTCTTATGGCACTGTATTCAGTATTAGCTTTATTTGTGGTGCTTACCAGTTAAGTAGCTGCTAAATATCAAAAAAAATTAACTCGCAAAAAATGAATCTTTCGTAGAGCCCAATAGCGCTTACCTTTATACTGATAAATATACTTTGGTGTAGCTGGATGGCGTAATTTGAGCATATTTTATAACGTGCCAGTGGCTCTTTGGGTTGGGATAGCCTTTGCCATTTGAATATCTAGCGCTTCTGGCTGCAGCATGTTGGGCCTTTGGCAGTTTATTATCAGCACAGGCGGCAACCCATCTAGGTGCCTTTGCCTTTACCCGCTACCGGATGCTGGTAGCGATGTTGTTACTGTGGGCTATGGCACTGTACAGCGGCGGCTGGCAATCCTTATCCAGCAGCAGTATTACGCTATTAAGTTTGTCTGGAACCATAGGTATTTTTATTGGTGATACCGCTTTATTTGCTGCGATGAATCGGCTAGGGCCACGCAGGGCAGGCGTACTCTTTGCCAGCCATGCCCTCTTCTCGGTTATTCTGGCTTATTTTTGGTTAGGTGAAACCTTGTGGGGCTTTACTTTAGTGGGCAGCTCATTGCTTATTAGTGGCGTGATGATTGCCATTTTATTTGGCAAACGCCACACCGAACAGCATCAGTGGGAAAACAGCCAACACGGTTTTGGTCTGGGTGTTGCTCTGGCGTTATTAGCTGCGTTATGCCAAGCGATATCAACCTTAATGCTTAAACCGCTAATGTTAACCGATATCGATGCTGTTGCAGCATCAGCTGTAAGGATGAGCATCGGCTTCGTATTACATCTACTGATATTTTTATTGGGTTTTAAAGCTGCACGTAGCTATTTACCGTTAACCGGGCGTATTTTGTGGTTGGTAATCATAAATGCTACCTTGTCGATGGTATTAGGTATGACCTTTATACTGCAGGCATTAAAGCATGGCGATGCAGGTATGGTGGCGATGCTCTCATCGGTAAGCCCAGTGTTAGTTCTACCCATGCTTTGGCTGGTATATAAACGCAGCCCTGCCTGGGGCGCCTGGGTAGGCGCCCTGCTTACGGTGCTTGGTACAGCGCTGATTATCCGCCATTAGGCTGGCCAGCTTGTTTAGCATATTGCCATGGCTACAAACCGTTTAACTACCAATAATGCCGCCATCATCTTTGGTAATGATCACGGTAGACGAGCGAGGACGGCGGGTACCACGATCAGGCCAGGTACTACTAAAACTATAAGGCCCTGAACCTTCACCCGGATGTTGAATATTGACAAACATGGTGCGGCAATCTGGCGTCATCACGACACCCGTTACCTCGCAGCCCACCGGCCCCACCAAGAAACGCTTGATTTGGTGTGAACTGACATCGGCAACCAACATCTGGTTATTACCAAAGGCACCACCACTTAACTGGCTGCCCGACATATCAGTCTGGATCCACAGTAAACCATTAGGGTCAAACCATAAGCCATCAGGCGAAGCATGATGGTTCTCTTCAGTAAGCATAAACTGATGCTGCGGCGTGTAGGTGTAAGCCTCACCACTCAGTAAAAAGATATCCCAGTTAAAGCTGGTGGTAGACGCTTCGCGCCAGCGGATGATATGGCCTTGAGTATTGGTTGATCTTGGATTCGCTGAGTTTAACTGTGAGTTATGCCGACGGTCATTATTGGTTAAGGTAAAATACACTTCACCGGTATCAGGGTGTACCGCGCCCCACTCTGGGCGATCCATTTTAGTCGCACCGGCAATATCGGCCGCCAAACGGGTATTTAATAATACGTCTGCCTGATCGCTAAACTGCACCTTAGCCGCAGTAACTTTGGCCATAAAATCTGCATTGGCTAAATCTAACGGTAACCATTCACCACTGCCATCGTCATTAAAACGCGCAACATAGAGAATACCGCTATCCAGCAAATGTGGGCCAGCTGTGGCCGGATCATACAGCTCTGTGCTGACAAATTTATAAATATACTCAAACCGGGAATCATCGCCAGAATACGCGACTAACGGCTTTCCAGCTTCGGCTTTAGCGAAAATAATGCCTTCATGCGCAAAACGGCCCATCGCAGTATGCTTAACCGGCGTGCTCTGTGGATTAAAGGGGTCAATTTCTACAATCCAGCCAAAGGTGTTGGGTTCGTTGCGAAAATCTGCTGTAGCAGCCTCTGCAATACTAGAAGCGTCAAAGCGCTGCAGCTCTGCGTCTTCACGCGCTGCCGATTCCCAATGCATAATACTGTGTAAGTCGGAGATACTGTAACGACGATGTTCTCTTGGCATACTGCTATCACGGTTAACAAACAGCATCGCCCAGTTTTCTTCACAGGTTAAATAAGTGCCCCAGGGCGTCACGCCATGCGAACAATTATTTAAGGTACCGCGGGTTGCGATACCTTCCGGGCTATATTGAGTTTGCACTTTGGCATGGCCACGCACTGGCCCGGTCAATGCCATAGGCGTCATACCGGTGATCCGCCGGTTATATTGGCTATCTTGCAGTAACTGCCACTGTCCATCCGCCTGCTTTTTAATATGTGCTACGCTAACGCCATGTGCTGCCAGCTCTTTATGCACTTCAGAGGCTTTACGCGGTAATAGCCCTTCAGTTGCACCATGCAAAATCTTCGGATCGCAATACTCATGGTTCATCACCAGCAAGCCTTCTTCAGAATGCTGGCCGCCGGTTTTTACATCAATAGGAAAAAAGTGCATACCGTCATGGTGAGAGCCAATTTGCATGGCCTGATCGGCGGCACTATTACTGCCATCGGCTTTATAAGCAGGCGCATTGGCTAGCAGAGGTGTACCCCAGGGTAAAAACGGTTTGGCACTGTAGTCCGATGGCACCGTAATAGTATCAAAGCGGTTAGTTGCAATAGCTTCAAACCCCAACAAGCCTTTTTTAACGGCAGCACTTACCGCAGTAACATTACTATCGCAGCCGCTTAAGCTGGTGCCAATAAAGCTGCCTACAGCCAGTGCTACAGCACCTTGTAAAAAGCGTCGCCGGTCTAAGCGTCGCGCTAAAACCTGCTGAAATTCTGGATTGGCTGAGAAATTTGCTTGTGGCTCAATGCCAGAAATATCGAAGTCAATCACCGTGTTACTATGCTTTGCCATGTTTTATCGCCACCGTCAGAAAAATACCATAAATTATGGCGGTTCCTCTTTGCAGTTTTATGACGAAAAGTGGAAAAACACCGAGAAAGACCTGCTTTGGTGATTAACGACAATAGCATCAATCGCCTATGCTCTGATATAGTGCATGCTCAGCAGCAATAGAGGTCAGATAAGATGCAATGGCAGGTGCTCACCTTTACCGAGTTGGATACCCTAACGCTTTATTCACTATTGCAACTACGGGTAGATGTGTTTGTGGTGGAGCAAAATTGCCCCTATCCTGAATTGGATGATAAGGATTTACACCCAGAAACTCGCCACGTCATTTTAAAAAAGGGCGATAAAGTCATCGCGTATTCCAGAGTGCTGGCACCCGGTGTTAGTTTTGCCGGATTTCCGGGCATCGGCAGGGTATGTATTTCACAAACGGCCAGGCGTTTAGGTTTAGGTAAAATTTTGGTTGAAAAAACCCTGGCAGAAACCGCTGCCTTATGGCCGCAAACCGATATTCATATTTCGGCACAATGCTATTTGCAACGTTTTTATCAGGATTTAGGCTTTAAAGCGGCTAGTGAGCCATATCTGGAAGATGATATTCCGCATTTGAAAATGATAAAAGCAGCCAATTAACTGGCTGCTTTTTATATAGCGTGCTAATTCAAACCACTTTAGTTACGGTAAGCCAACTTCAAAAGTCAATGTTAACGAGGCCCGAACTTGATCCGCGAGCTCTGTTTTAGTATTAGCCTGATAGCCAGCCTCTAACAAATACCGCCCCGCATACTCCGGTGTAAAGCTTAGCTTGCCTTCAGCATCGGTTTCTACGGTAATACGCCCCGCATTGTTACGATATAACTCCGCTTCGCGCGAAAGCTCAACCTTAACGCCCGCGGCAGGCTTACCATCTATCAGCAGTTGCCAATTAATGGCATCTTCTGCTACGTAGTCGGCTGGGTGGGTAACGAAATTCAGTTCAAATCCTTCGCCACTAGGCGCTATGGCCGTGCGGTTAGGTGCTTTAACCGTCACCACTGCTAAGGCTTTGCTTTGACCGCGGCTAGTCACCACCTTAGTGGCACCTGCAGGCAATTGACTAGCTGCCGCTTTTTTGTCCGCCATAATGCGCTTACGCTCGCCGTCCACTTCAAACATGGTGAAATAACGTGGGGCACCGCCGTTTTCAATTAAATAAGTGCCTTCAGCAACCAGTTGGTGATCAGCCTGCGATTTCCGTTTCCCCTGATAGCTTTGCGCAAATTTATGCCGACTGCCATCCGGAAATACAATACTTAAATTATCAGGTGAAACACCTTTATCTGGTACAAAGGTCATATTAGCGGCTGAAACATCTACCGAAATCCAGGTGTCTTCACCTGACAAAACAAAGTGGCTAGGCATAACCCATAAGGTGTGAGCAAATGCCGCCTGGCTGGATACTGCCAATAGCGCAGCAAGTAATAGCTTTTTCATCAAATCTTTCCTTTTTATTTAATTACTTAAAATTCTACTTAATTACAAAAATGAGTTCACCCAGCTCTTCAGCCGCGGCAGCACTAAGCTGGTAAGGATTACCATCGAGTTGAAAATCAATTTTCTGTAAGCTACGGCCGCCTTGCTCCCGCGAGGCTTCAACATAAAGGGTATAGTTGCCGGCGGGTAGCGCCTTACCCTGATCGTCTTTACCATCCCAGGTCAAGCGGTGCTTGCCCGGTGTACGGGTTGCCCCAGTCATCGCATCTACCAGCGCAGGCTCACTACGACCAATTTTTCGCCAAAACCGCCGAATATCTTTTAGCCAGTCAGGTTCCTTGCGCCATAACGCAAGCAACTTAACCGGTTGCTGCTCAGCGTCTTCTATCCATACCGCCACATAGGGCCGGTAGTATTGCGCAGTAGCAATCTCTGGAATTTGCACCATGATTTCAGCTTCAGCCGCTTGTAATGGGCTAAGTGTAAACAGCACAGCACTAAGCAAACTTATCGTGATACGTTTCAACTACATTCTCCCTGTTAACAAAATTAGTGCAGCGAAATGATGTACGCTAATATCGCCATCATGCCGCCAATCACCGCCAGCGCATTGCCAACCGATTTTTTAGATGGCATTTTTAGTAGTAAATAGAAGCCGGTTAAGGCAAAGACCAAACAGGCGATGGCGGTAATATCAATTAGCCATTTCCATAGTAAACCGGCATCCCGCCCTTTGTGCAGATCGTTGGCCAACGCCAGATAACCGCTAAACTGTTGTTCTAGTTCAATCTCGGCGCTGCCAAAGTCCACTAGAGCGACAGCATAACCAGCAGGCCTTTTAAAGCTTAACTCCAGCGTTTGTTCATCGGCATCAAACCGAGGTTGCCAACTCACGGCCTTCACGCCCTCCTGCTGTAACCAGTTAGCTAGCGAGTGGGCATATTCGGCCTGCTCCTGTTCTTGTGGCCACTGCTGGAACTCGTCCGGTAACACAAAAACACTCAGGCTTTGACTGGCGCCGAATTTACTTTGCCAGGTAGGATGATTCAGGGTGACGCCTGTTACCGAAAAGAACAGCAACAATAACAGCACCCACATTGCGCTATAGGTGTGCAAAGCTCGCATAAAACGGCCAATTGCAGCGGTTCTCTTTTTCGTTGTGCTACTTTTAAACTGCATTTTTAAACTTTACCTATCCGCTGCACCTGATCTATCTCCCAACTCGTGATAGCGAGCGGATGCTACAATGCGTTAGCAGACATATAGCATCCTACTTTTCGAGACAGGGATGATAATCATTTTCATTTTTCAGATCAATCAATACTGATAACCATTATCAATAAGATTGATAGAAGCTGATTCGCAACTGCAGCTAATACCTGACTTAAAACCGCACATTTACACCGACCCAAAGGTTACGCGCTTTATCTTTGTTGTTAAAATCATCAACATACGACGCACTGTAACCATTTTGACCACTGGCATCACTGACACAGCTGGCAGAGGTATCGTTACACTCGGTAAAGGTAATGTTGTAAGCGGTAAAGTCTTTATCAAACAGGTTATTAATGCGCAAATTAAAAGACACTGCCTCATTTACCTGGTAAGCGGCACCTAAATGAAAGACGTTATACCCCTTGTAATACAAGGCCTTATCATTTTGCGTATCCCATGAGCGATAACGGCGGGTACGGTATTCAGAAGTTAGAAACAAATTTAACGCTTCCGTTGCTTCCCAATTTACCGTGACATTTGCCATATGTTTGGCGCTATTACCTAAAGGCCGTCCCTGATTAGCGCCACTTTTTTGTTCGCTGTCGGTGTAGGTGTAATTGGCACGCAGCGCTACAGCGTCAAGTAGCTGAAAACGCCCGGCTAACTCAGCTCCCTGAATAGTAACTTTGTCGATATTGATTGTTTTGCTGGTATTCGCATAACCTAAATCTGCATATTCACCGGTAACGGAACAACTTATATTGGTGCCGGTACCACAAGGTTGCGAAGCTATTTTATCGTCAAAATCATTTTTAAAAATGGTGGCGTTAAAGTTATGGCCTCTATCATGTGTCCAGTAAACAGCAAGTTCGCTCGATACACTGGTTTCAGCTTTCAGATCCGGGTTACCAAACATCGGTGAGGTACCCTGGCCACCGAAACCCACCACACCATCATAAAGCTGGGTGGTTTTTGGCGTTTTAAAGCCAGTACTGACCCCACCTTTGATAGTCCATTGCTCGTTTAAGGTATAAACACCATAGAGCCTTGGGCTTAACTGGTTACCAAAAACTTCATGATCATCATGCCGTAAGCCGGCGGTTAAAGCGAAGGCACCGGTAAGATCCCAGGTATCTTCAGCAAAGACTGACCACATATTGTGATCCTGTACCGCACCGGGTGTACCCTGTTCTATACCAAACACGCCATCTTCCAGCTCACCGCGGATCACCTGCGCCCCGACAACGGCAACATGTTGGCCTGCGGCCTGAAACGGCATATCCAGTTTAATATCCAGGGTGTACTGGTTACTGTTCATTGCGCGCATTGGCCGCGGTAAAAATGTTTCACTAGCAGCTTGTTGCCGCTGTGTTTCTGTTTGCCCCGCATAAGGTCCGGTAGCATCAATCATTTGTAACAACAGAGCCCGCTCGGCCACACTAAATGGCAGGGTTCGACCGTTATTTTTAGTATCAACATAAGACAGTGATACAAAGCTGTTACCAAAGTCCCACTTACCTTCATGGGTTAACGACCAGGTATCGCGGGTAAATTCCTGGGTTTCGCTATAACCGACTCTGGGGTTACTACGCCGCGCCCACTGGCCACCGCTAGTAACACAAGCCGCTTCGCGCGTACCTGTACCACCCAAACAAAAATTACCGGCAACCCAAATGCTTTCCAGATTATCAACCGTCCCCAGCGGGTACTCCCGCACACCATCTTCGTTAATTAGCGGCGTGTTGTCGTAATCTTGCTTCGACGTTTCAATATCAAACCACAGCGTTTGGTTTTTTGTTGGTGTCCAACTTAAACGACCGCCCAACACTTCGTTTTTATTATCAACGGTTTTACCACCGCCGCCAAAACCCAATGAGCGGGTACGCACTTCACCATTGGGATAATTAATCGGTGCATATTCTGGTGTTGAAGACATACGGTCGTAAACACTACCGCGCACCGCCATACCCAGCACACCTTTAATCAATGGCCCCATTACATTAAAGTCGGTAGTAATATCCTCACCAAAGGCATCGTTAGATTGTTTGGTACGACTATGCGATACCGAACCTGACCATTCATCCGTCACTTTTCTGGTAATAATATTGATTACGCCACCCAAAGCATCAGCACCATACAAGGTAGACGCAGGGCCGCGGATCACTTCCATCCGCTCTATGGCGTCCAAAGGAGGAATATGACCAAACTGATTACCGCCAAAGCTATTTGGATAGATATCACCATGGTTATTTTGGCGCTTGCCATCCACTAAGATCAGAGTGTAGTCAGAGCCCATGCCACGTAAACTGATGGTGCCTTGTCCGGTTTTATCGCGCGTTTCGCCAATATCGACCCCTTCCAAATCGCGCACTGCATCCAGCAAGGTGGTATAAGGGCGACTTCTTAAATCTTCTTGGGTAATAACCGAAATACTTGCTGGTGCATCAACCAGTTTTTGTTCATATCCAGAAGCGGTAACAACAATAACTTCAATCTTGCTGTCAGCGGCATCTTCAACCGCGTTCACAGCTGTAATGCTACAGGCAGTAGCCATCGCAATAGCCAGACAACTTTGGCGAAACAACATTACTCTCTCCTTTGTGTGTAAAGTGCGACAAGAACGCCACAAAGCAAATGATAATGATTATCACTATTAAGATCAACTTTATTATTATCTAATGGGAACTTTCTTAATAATCTGAGTTAACCCAAGTAAGCCGCACATCGCGCTTAAAACAAACAACCCGCAAAAAGCGGGTTGTTTGTAAAACGACCATTAAAGTGTTAAAACTTAGAACCGATAACGGAAACCCGCTTCTACTGAACGCTCAGTGCCCACATAAACACCTTGACGCAACCCGGTAATATACTGCTTATCTGCCAGGTTTTTTACCGAGCCATATACCGTTAAGCCATCAAATACCGTGTACTGAGCTAGCAAATCATAGACGGTATAAGCTGGCAGCAAGCCACCCCAAATACCACCAGCCGCATTCGTTGGAATGGCTTCAATATTAGTCGGATCGCCATACTGCTCACCACGATGATGTGCCATTAAAGCAAGGCTCAACGCTTCACCGGTATAACTTAATGCCACATTAGCTAACAACTTCGGCGCATAAGGGATGCGGTTACCGGCATTATCGCCTGTTTTAAACTCAGAAGTAGGCACCCAGGTCGCATTAGTATCTAAGCGGAAACCGCCGCCAAAGTTATAATTAAACACAAACTCCATACCGGTATGCTCGGTTTCACCAGCATTAGACTGAGATAAGTTTGGATCACTGTTCCCGGTCACGACCTGATTTGCAAAATCCATATGGAATGCTGATACTTCATAGGTAACTGCCCCCACCACACCACGAACACCCGCTTCATAATTGACTGAACGCTCACCATCTAACTGCTGATCGGTCAAACCATCCAACGCCACACCATTTGGCGCAGGTGAAAACGCCCGATAGACCCCACCATACAGCTGAGCACTATCCGAAAGTTCGTAAGTAGCGCCAACGCCAGGTAAAAACTCGGTATTAGAAGTTTTAGCCGTATCACCGTTTTGGGTAAGCACTTCCCGCTTTTGCTCATAAGACTCAATGCGTAAGCCCGGTGTTACTGCAAAGGCATCGGTAACTTGCAAACGGCTTTGCACATAACCGGCCACACTGGTGGCAGAATCAATAATATGACGATCATTATTACCTGAACGATCCGCCGCACGGGTCGCCCGAATACGAGTGTCGTCTGCCTCTTCTTGCATTAAGCGCAAGCCAAATTCAGTGGCTGCAGCATAACCAAACAGCTGTTGCTCAAAGCTTAAACGGCTTTCAATCCCTAACCGCTCAAAGCTGCGATTGTTTCCGGTCAGCGTATCAGCATAAACCCACCGGCCCGCTGCGTTCGATGCCGCATTATTCACATCATAGCGCCAGTAATCGCGTGTGATATTGCTCCAATAAACCAGCGTGTTCAGCTTGGCATTATTGTCAAACTCCAGCTCATGGTTTAAATCGATAGCGGTTCTGTCGGTTAAATACCAATCATCTGGCGCCGGGTTATAACGCTCGCCAGCTAAGAAATCTTGTAATAACAGACCGCGATAAGAAATGTTGGCTTCGTTTTCATGGTAAGCAAATTTTACCCCTACTTTTTGCCTGTCACTAATTGCCATACCGGCTTTGACCATCACATCTGACATATCATAGCCCTTGTCCATAAAGCCATCGCTTTTCGCTGTGGTAGCAACCACACCAACAAAAGCATCTTCAGATGGATTTTTTGCACCAGCTTCTACACTGAGCTCACGCATATTAAATGAACCCGCACGAGCCGACAGTTGTACGCCATCATCCGGTGTTTTAGTAATATAGTTAACCACACCACCGATGGTCGACGGGCCATAGCGCAAAGAAGCAGAACCTTTTAACACTTCAACCGAGTCAACCCGCTGAATACGGGTATTAAAGTAACGATCGTTACCAATAAACAAGCCCGGCGCCACTGGCACACCGTCTTCTAATAATAGTGATTTAGACTCACCGGCAGATAAACCACGAATACCAAAGTTGGCGACAATAGAGGTTTCCTCTTCACCTTTGATATTGATACCTGGCACCCGGCGTAATACGTCTTCCGTTGATAAAGGCTGCACCTGTTCAATCTGCTGGCGGTCAATCAAGATCACCGCGCCTGTTTCATCAAATCGATGTGATTGCTGCTGCCCTTTTACCCGAATCACTTCGATTGACGGGGTAATGCTTTTGGCAGAGTCTTCTGCAGCATCAACCGCTTCTGCAGCTAAGGTACTAAAACTAACGGAGCCTATCGACAAGGCTACTGCCAATGCAACCGGATGATGTTTACTGTTAAACATAACGCCTCACTACTATTAAGGTTAGCTAGATTCTGAATGCAGCGAATCTTATCAATACGCAACCCTAATAGCAATAATTATCATTTGGGTTGCGGCTAGCCTTTATATCGTTATTGCTTTACTGAATTGCACGGCCCTGCTCTTGATACTGGCTTTTCTCAAAAGCTCTGATTAGCTGTTGGCAAAGCGCTGGGCTTAACGCATTATCATATACCTCAATAAAATCGGTCATTAGGATGTCCTGACTATGTTCACAGAAAATGTTACGCCGCGCTTCTCAGAAACAGACGCACTAGGCCATATTAACAACACGGTGTTTGCGGTGTGGTTTGAAAGCGCACGCCAAGGCATTTTCCGCATTTTCACACCCAATTTAGACGTTACACAGTGGGCGCTGATCATCGCCAGCATTCAAATAAATTACCATGCCCAAACCCACTATAATGCTCCGGTTGAAATACGCAGTTGGATCAGCCGCATTGGTAATCGTTCTTTTGAAGTGTATCAAGAGGCCTGGCAGCAAGGTCGTAAGTGTGCATCTGGTAGCACTGCCATGGTTAAATTTGACTATTCCCTACAACAAGCTGCTGCACTTACCCCAGCAGAGCATGCTGCGCTAACGGCACATTTAGTCACTACCGCTGAGCGTTAACAAACCGCTATTGGTCGAAACAAACTGGTCAGCCGTAGACAATGGGTTTAGTTTGTCTTAAAAAAACGGAGCAACCTACAATGAAAATAAAGCTGACCCTGCTATGTATTAGCGCCTTACTGATCTCGCCCTTACAAGCCTATGATCGGATTACCGGTAAAGACTTTGCCAGCCGCTCTGAAGTGATTGCCACTGATGCGATGGCTGCAACTAGCCATCCATTAGCCACCCAAATTGCCTTGGATATTATGAAACAAGGCGGCAATGCTATTGATGCAGCCATAGCAGCTAATGCGGCATTGGGTTTAATGGAGCCGACGGGCAATGGTATTGGCGGCGATTTATATGCCATTATTTGGGATGCGAAAACCAGCACCTTACATGGTTTAAATGCCTCTGGCCGCTCCCCTCTGGGGTTAAGCTACGACACTCTAAAAGCGGAATTAGATAAACTGGGCCGCCACGATTTACCACCACATGGCATGTTACCTATTAGTGTCCCTGGCACGGTAGACGGCTGGTTTGAAATGCACCAAAAATTTGGCAAGTTGCCTATGCCAACTATACTACAGCCCACTATCGAGTATGCTGAAAAAGGTTTTCCGGTAACCGAGCTAATTGCCTATTACTGGAACCGCAGTGTGCCAATTCTCAGCCCGCAACCGGGTGATTTTAAAGGTGCCTTTACCCTTAACGGTAAGGCCCCTGCTAAAGGCGAGATATTTAAAAACCCAGCGTTAGCCAATACCTTAAAAGCCATTGCCAAAGATGGCCGCGATGCCTTTTATCGCGGTGAGCTTACCCGCAAAATAGACAGCTTTATGCAGCAAAATGGTGGCTATTTGCGCTTTGCTGATTTTGCGAACCATCGTTCAGACTGGGTAGAACCGGTTAGTGCCGACTATAAAGGCTACACGCTGTGGGAATTACCACCCAATGGCCAAGGCATTGCCGCCTTACAGATGCTACAAATTATCAAAAATTTTGACTTAGCCGCCATGGGCTTTAACAGCCCGGAAAGTATTCATATCATGGTAGAAGCGAAAAAATTGGCCTTTGAAGATCGTGCTAAGTTTTATGCCGACGCCGACTTTAAAAAGCAGCCCATCGCCGGGCTTATTTCTGCCGAATACGGTAAAGAGCGGGCTAAGTTGATTAGCGAACGGGCGGCGCAGCGGGTAGATGCCGGTAACCCACATCTGTATGAAGGCGATACCATCTATATGACTACCGCCGATAAAGACGGCAATATGGTATCGCTTATTCAGAGTAATTACCGCGGCATGGGCTCAGGTGTAGTCGTGCCCGGCTTGGGTTTTGTGTTTCAAGACCGCGGCCAGCTGTTCTCAATGGATAGAAACCATGCTAATGCTTATGAACCTGGAAAAAGACCCTTTAATACCATTATCCCGGCCTTTGTCACGAAAGACGGTAAACCCCTTATCAGCTATGGCGTGATGGGCGGTGCGATGCAGCCGCAAGGCCATGTACAGATCCTGGTCAATATGGTCGATTTTGGTATGAACCTGCAAGAAGCCGGTGATGCGGCCCGTTGGCAACATTTGGGCAGCACTGAGCCCACCGATGGGCAAGAAGCTTACCTTAAAAATGGTGGCTATATTGAGGTAGAGCGCGGTATTCCATTTGAAACTGTGCGCGAATTACAAAAACGCGGCCATGAGGTGCGCTATGGACTGGGAGGCTATGGTGGCTATCAGGCGATTATGAAAGATCATATTAACGGCGTTTGGATTGGCGCCTCTGAGTCACGCAAAGACGGCCAAGCCGCAGGCTTTTAAGCCTCTTTCTCGTCACCTATCCTGCTAGCTATACGCTGGCCGCTGTATTAAGCGGTTAGCGTAACTTTAGCATCATAATGCTGCTGAATATGGCAAATCGCCTGCTCTAAGCACCCGGCAAAGGGTTCCGCCGAAGCGGGCCGCTGTTTACGTAAATTAATGCGTTCTGCTGCCTTTAGATAGCGCATCACTTCTTCCTTGGTTTGCAGCATTAACCGCGGAACAGGGACCGGTTTTCCAGTTTCGCTGTCTTTAGCGATCATAGTAAAGTAAGAGGAATTACAGTGCTTTATCTGCCCGGTTTGAATATTCTGTGCTTCGACCCGAATACCCACCACCATAGAGCTTTTGCCCACATAATTAACCGAGGCATTTAAGGTAACCAGTTCCCCTACTTCAATCGGATTTAAAAAATCTACCCGGTCAACCGAGGCAGTAACACAATACTTACCGCTAAATTTAGAACCGCAGGCAAACGCAATCTGGTCCATTAGGGAGAGTAAATAACCGCCATGGATCTTGCCGCTAAAATTAGAATGCGACGGTAACATCAACTGCGATAAGGTAATGTGTGAACAGGTCACTGTTTTAACGTCTTCAGCCATGGCAATATTCCTTTTTAATTTAACTGCGTAGCAAGTGGTTTATCCTGCACCAACACCCAAGGGGAAATAACCACCGCCCACAACTCAGCTTGCGCCTGATACCATTGCTGAGCTTGTTGTTCTGTGGTGCGACTAAGCTGCTCTGTCGCCAGCCAGGCGGCAACCTGAACTTTATCATCTTGATTAAATGCCAGAGCAACGTCAATTAAATCCAAGGTGGGCTCTACGCTAATAACGTTACCTGCAGCATAAAACTTTTGCAGATCTAACCACTGAATACGGGCAGTCTCTGCAATAATCTTAGCTCTAATTAACTCAGGGTTCTCTGCCTCCAATGCCAAATGCGCATCGGGCGGTATTATTGCTGTCATCTTATCCTCATCTCTAACACTTATAGCACGCGCGCTAAATTACTCTATCTCATCGCCTTGCTCGGTTACCTGAGATGCGCTTAGTTCATGCTTTTTCAATAACTTATAAAAGTCGGTACGGTTTCGCCCGGCCAGCTCTGCCGAGCGGGTAACATTACCCTCGGTCATTTGCAGCACCCGTATCAGGTACTGCCGTTCAAACTGATCGCGCGCTTCGGTCAGTGTTGGCCAATAACTGCTATTTTGCGACAGCGCCTGTTCAACCAAAGAGGCCGAGATAATAGGGCTTTGCGTTAAGGCAACACACTGCTCGACTACGTTAACCAACTGCCGCACATTCCCTGGCCATTTGGCCGTAGCCAGCATTTGCAAAGCATCGTCGGAAAAGCGCGTTACCTTAACATGGTGCCGATCAGCACTTTGCTGCAATACATGCCTTGCCAGCAGCGGTATATCTTCGGCACGTTGTTCTAAGCCAGGTAGCTGTAAGTTCACCACATTTAACCGGTAGTATAAATCTTCCCGAAACGTGCCGTCGCTCATCGCTTGTTGCAAATCCCGATGCGTTGCCGACAATACCCGCACATTGATGGCAATCGTTTTAGCACTACCAACCGGCCGAATTTGTCGCTCCTGTAATGCACGTAACAATTTTACTTGTAGTGCTACCGGCATATCACCAATTTCATCTAAAAACAGCGTACCGCCATCAGCTTCCCGAAATAAACCACCATGTTCGGTTACCGCTCCGGTAAAAGCGCCTTTACTATGACCAAATAACTCAGATTCCAGCAAGTGCTCTGGCAAGGCGCCACAGTTAATGGCAACAAAGGGTTTGCTGGCTCTGGGGCTGGCTTTATGAATCGCATTCGCCAACAACTCTTTACCGGTACCACTGGCACCGGTAATCAGTACGCTAACATCCCGCTGTGCCACCCGGTAAGCTTGTTCCAGCAAATCAAGCATAAGCTTACTACGGGTAATAATGGCTTCGCGCCAGTCCGCTTGTTCCGGTAAGGATTGATTTAGCGCCCGCTGTAACACTTCCCGCAGTTCTACCGGGTTAAGTGGCTTGGTTAGAAAACCAAAAACACCGCGCTGCGTGGCGGCAACGGCCTCCGGAATAGAGCCGTGAGCGGTCATTAATACCACAGGTAAACCTTTGTAACGTTTGGCGATTTCATCAAACAGGCTCATGCCATCCAGGCCGGGCATACGCAAATCACTTAGCACCACATCAACACTTTGCTTGGTTAATAGCGCCAGCGCGGTTTCGGCGCTATCAGCGTTAAGCACCTGATAACCTTCGCCTTCCAACCTTAACGTTAATAAGCGTAATAAGCTCGGGTCATCATCTACCAGCAGTAAACGTGGATTATCCCTGGCCATTACGTGCTCCACTATTGCTTTCTGCAGCTGCGGGGTTATTTAGCTCAGCTTCAATTTGGGTTAAAGCATCAATTTTTTTCTGTAGTTCGCGGTTAGTTTTCTGCAAGCGATCTATCGTATCTTGCTGCTGCGCATTTAAGCGAGTAACAGCAGTGACGGCCGACTCAGCCTCGAGCAATTTTTGGTTAAACGTTAATTCCCAACTAAACAGTGCGGCCAACCTCGGAGGAAAGCCCGACACAATTTCAGCCAACTGGTTTTGGATCCGAAATCGCGTCACATAAGGCATATCTGGGTGCAAACTTAGCAGTGCCAATTGTAGTTGTGCCACGGCATCAAATTCGGTTAATGCACGTAAGCGCGCCCGCTCTGGCTCAGGATCAACCAGTATTTGCTGTTTATAATCCAGCCAGGCTTGTAATGTTGCGGCATCATCATCATCCAACACCAGCTCAACCACTGGTTCAGGCTCAGCTTCTAAAATAACAGGTAAACTATCTGGTACCGGCTCAATAGTAGGTTCTGCAACAAGCGGTACGGTGACAGGTGTTAGCTGACAACCCCAGAGTAGTGCCAACATAGTCACTATAACAACATTCTTCATACCGGTTTTTCTCCTAATAACGGCAAACGCACCCGGATACAGACGTCAGCATAAACAACATCCACAATATCAGCATGACCACCCAGTAAACGGGCACAGTCGGCAACAATAGATAGACCTAAGCCAGAACCCAGTACAGAATCAAAGCGTGGAGTCGTACCGCGCTGAAAAGGTTCAAATAGTTTTTCCCGTAACGACACCGGGATCGGCGTGCCATTATTCGCCACCTCCAGTAGTACCGCATCATCTTGTCGATATAGTTTGACCCAAACTGGACTACCTTCAGCGCCGTATGCTTGCGCATTATTGATCAAGTTATCCAAAATACGTCGGAACAAGGTCGCGTCGGTGTATAACGAATTAAGCTGGCAATCCAGTTTCACCTGCTGCTGCCGCTGTTGTAACGAAAGGGCATGGTCACTAAAGCACTCCTGCATTAATTGTTGCGGGATCTGCTGGCTCCATTCAGGCTGAGCTTGTTGTAATAAACGGTTATAATCTAACAATTGTTCGGTTAATACACTTAAACGATCTGCACTACCATTTAACAAGGTTACCACTTCCTGCTGCTGCGGTGTTAAAGGCCCAACCAGTTGTTCGCTTAACAAGGCGCAGCCTTCGCGAATGCTAGATAGCGGCGTTTTTAATTCGTGCGAAGCATGGCGTAGCAAGATCAGCCTTAGCGCTTCTAATTGTTGTAGGCGGGAGCTTAACCAACGTAGTTGCTCACCTAGTTCGGTTAACTCGCGCGGACCGCGCAGTTTCTCGTCTGGAAACTGATGCTTTGGCTGACCAATGGCCCGGATCATACGGTCAAGTTTTTGCACCGGAGCAGTAATGCGATTAGACGCCCACAGCACTAAAAGCAACGTGAGTAACACCAAACCAAAGGTTTGCCAGGCAAGTTGCTGCTGAGTTGTGGCTACCTGTTGTTGCTGGCTTTGTAACTGCTGCTCTAATAAATCCCAGATTTGCTGAGTGATTTGCTGTTGCTGATTACGAACTTGCTGTAACAGTAGCTCTGGGGTTTCATTTACCGGCTCGCTAAAACGGTGCCTTAAGGCTTGTAATGCGGTACGTTGCTCGGCACATAACGTTAACTGCGGCAGATCCACACAAACCTGATGTAATAGAGACAGTTGATTATCGATATGGGTTAGGGCAACCCGCTGCAACGCATCGGTACGTACCACCACGTATTGCCTTACCGCGCGTTCAATATCAATCACCAAACTTTGCATACTTTCGGAGTGCCGCACAGAAGACACTGCCCGTTCTGCCGAGGAAATAGCGTAAGAACTGACCCCACTAAGCGATTTATTGCTTTGCCACAGCAACACACCGACCGGGATCAGGGCCAGAAAGAAACTGAGTAATACTAATTGGCGCAACGAAGCAGTTTGAATTGAGAAACGCATAGCTCACAGTGTTTTAACGTAAAGTACTAGCTTATCAGTTTACCGAAAAAAACGCCGTCAGTATTAACATAAAAAGTTGCGATAAGAAGCTGATGAAGCTGATATAAAAAAGGCCAGACTAGGCTGGCCAAGGCAGATTCAGCAAATAAGCCGAATAATGGGATACAGTTACTGAGCTAATTCCGTGTTTAAATTAGCATTGTAAGCAGGGCGGCTGGCAACAGCTTCGGTAACAACCTGCGCTTGTTCCCAAGCTTGTACACTGGCGTTGTTTAAATCAATGCGACGCAGCAGTGTGAATACAATCGCCATGTTGGCAACCAGAAACAGGGTAACTAAGCTTAAAAACATATCCATGATACTTCTCCGGTTAAAGCTCCTGAAAGTGGAGCGGTCCGTGCTGTCTCAGGAGAATGGCGTAAAAGTAAAAATTTGTACTTTTGCGATATTCCCCTGCAGCCGTGACATAGATAATGCACCCTTTATGCCAACATTGTAATTGCCAATAAAATCAAAACATTACCAGTTTTTTGCTATATATAAGAAAGGAATACATGGAGGATGTGTTGCTAATTTGCGACACATATAGTGATGAATAAAAAATACTTATTAAAATCAAAATTTTAACCTGTATGCCTTTTGCGACACACAGGTTAAGCACCTGTTTTAATTAAATAAAACCATACCGCTGCGCTACCCGGTCAAAATATTCCAGACACTGTTTAGCATACTGGCGTTTTTCGACATAGCTGCCGGGGAAAAAGCTTTTCTTAAAACCATAAGCGACCATATCTTTTAACCGCTTTAATGGCACATCAAAATTATCCAGCGCCAGCTGGTATTCTTTACTGACGGTGGTGTTAGAAACCAAACGGTTGTCGGTACAGATCACGGTAGCTATCCGGTGTTCTAACATGGCTTTAAACTTATGTTGCCGAATATCAGTAATGGCCGGATTGGTTTGCAGGTTGCTGGTTAAGCAGACCTCAATGGCAATCCGCTTATCGGCAATATAGGATGCCAGATTACTGATATATTTTTCTTTATCGACGATGGCCGGATCTTTAATCATCTCGGGCATAAACATCGAATAGCCATGACCAATGCGGTCGGCATAACATTCGGTAATAGCCTCAAATACACTCTCGGCACCATAGGCTTCACCAGCATGCAAGGTTTTGAGTAAAAAGTGCTGATGGGCGTATTCGTATACTTCTTTAAATTTACCCGCCGGGTAACCGGCTTCCTGCCCGGCTAAGTCCAGACCGACAATAGGAATACCTTCTTCGTCACGCAGCCGCACGCTGGCCCGCACCAGCTCCATCGCCGCCAATTTAATTACGTCCATCGGGGCAAAGTCACGCATTAGCTGAAATAAATTGGTGTAATACGGCGAGAAGCCTTTATTGCCAAACATCCGCATCGCACAGTTAATAATACCGTAATGAAACGGCGGTTTTTGGCCGCTTAGCACAGCTTCTGTAGCATTATATTGCTGCATCGCCCGCTTTAAGCCGTTATTCACCGCGTGCATTATTTGGTCAAAATCGATACCACGCGTTAAATCAATTAATAACTGAGGCGCAAAACGCACTTCAATATAATTTACCCCTTCGGCCTGATTATCCAGCGCCAGCTCATAGGCCGCTTGCTCTAAATTCTCCGGGTCACGCAGTACCGCGCAGGTATACTGAAAACAATGCAGGTATTCGCCTAAATTTTGGTAACGATCTTTAAACACCAACTCTTTTAACCCGGCCACGCTCTCTGATGGCAACGTAACGTCACTGCGCTTAGCCATTTCAATCAAACTGTCGAGTCTGAGGCTACCATCCAAGTGCAAATGTAAATCAGACTTGGGCATATCTTTAATAAATTCGGCTGAATATCTGGGCATAATCTTTCCTTCTTAAGCTTTATGCAGAATAGCATGAAAGCCATCCTTGCGAAAAACCTGACCGCAGTACTGAAAACCTAACAGCAATACTTTAGCAACAACGAATATTTGTGATAGATCAGGCAAAGCTGATTTAATCTGTCTTCCCCGCGCTTTCCTTGCTAAGCTAAACATAACTATACCCAAACCACTTCAAAGCGCAGGCTTCAGTGGAGGTTGTTTGGGTATATCTATTTTGGAGAAACTCTATGCCACCTTGGTTTAAAGCGCTACTACCCCTGCTATTAGCAGTGCTAATCTTGTTATTGCCGGTACCTGACGGCTTAGATCCACATGCCTGGCGCTTTTTTGCTATTTTTATCGCGGTGATCGCAGGGTTAATTTTAGAGCCCCTGCCCGGTGCAGTGGTGGGCTTATCGGCAGTGGTGTTGGTGGCTATTGCAGCGCCATGGGTGTTATTTAGCCCAACGCAGTTAGCCGCTCCTAACTTTAATAGTGCGGGTACAGCGTTTCGCTGGGCCGTTGCCGGTTTTGGTAACTCTACCGTTTGGCTTATTTTTAGTGCCTTTATGTTTGCCGCAGGCTACGAAAAAACGCAGTTTGGTAAAAGGTTAGCCTTATTGCTGGTAAAGAAAATGGGTAAAAACACCCTCACCCTTGGCTATGCGATAAGCTTTGCCGATTTATTGCTCGCCCCTTTTACACCGTCTAACACCGCCAGAAGTGGCGGAACTATCTTCCCTATTATTTCCAACCTGCCAGCACTGTACGGCTCGAAGCCGAATGATCCAAGCGCCCGGCTGATTGGTTCCTACTTGATGTGGGTCGCCATTGCGGCTACTTGTGTCACCAGCTCAATGTTTTTATCAGCACTAGCCCCTAATTTACTGGCCACCGCCTTAGTAAAAAGCCAAATAGATATTAGTATTAGCTGGGCCACTTGGGCATTAGCATTTTTACCAGTAGGGGTAATATTGCTGCTACTAACCCCTTTGTTAGCTTATTGGTTTTACCCGCCAACCATAAAAAGCAATGCGGAGGTCCCGCGCTGGGCCGCAGCAGAGCTGACTAAGCTTGGTCCTATGCAGCTAAAAGAGTGGTTACTGGTGAGCTTTGTTTGCTTAGCGCTGGTACTGTGGATTTTTGCCGGGAAATATATCGAGCCGGCGTTAGCTGCCTTACTGGTGATTTGTTTAATGTTATATACCAAGGTGTTGGACTGGTCAGATATTACCGGCAATAAGGCCGCCTGGAATACACTAGTGTGGTTTGCCACCTTAGTTACATTAGCTGGTGGTTTGTCGGATGTCGGCTTTATTCGTTGGCTGGGCGTATTAGGCGGTCAATGGCTGGGCGATGTGTCGCCCGTTGCCGCTACGCTAATTTTAGTGATAGCCTTTTATCTATTGCACTACTTATTTGCCAGCAGTACAGCACATACGACTGCCCTACTGCCAGTTACGTTGGCTATTGGTGCCGCCATACCCGGCATGGATTTACTGATCTTCAGCCTATTACTGGTAACCTCGTTAGGCCTTATGGGTATCCTCACACCTTACGGCACCGGCCCTAGCCCCATTTATTTTGGTAGTGGCTATTTGCCGGCACACGACTATTGGCGCCTTGGCACCCTTTTCGGCCTGTTGTACCTTGCCGTATTACTATTAGTTGGCTATCCGTGGTTACAATTTCTGTTTTAACATTAAATTTTGCTCAATTGAGCCGGGTAAGTGGCATAAACCGATAGTACAGATTATGCTGAAGTAGCACCCGGCTACTATCTCAGGTATAGCTTGTAGCGCCTGACCGCCCACCCTAAAAATATATTCTCACCTTATAAATGCTGCTGGAGGCGCCATGCAGCTTAAAAATATTTCTATCCGAAACCGGCTGTTCTTGATCGCAGCCGTGGCAGTTGTGGCATTAAGTTTAATGTTACTGCTGATGCAATATCAGGCTCGAACCTTAGGCAACTTAGCCACCGCAGATAACCTTGTGGCAGAGTTAAATACCGATATGTTGATGCTGCGTAGGCATGAAAAAGATTTTTTACTACGTAAAGAATTGCGCTATTTACCGCGCCATCAGGAAACACAACAACAAATAGAGAATAAGCTCACAACATTGCGGCAATTGCTGGCAACGCTCAAACTCCCCGATACCCATACTCACGACTTTGCGCGCTATGCTACCGAGGCCCTGCTGAAACAAATGTCTGAACAACTAAACCTGAGTGTCCGCGATGCTACACAGCAAATTAATGTGCTAAGCCTGAGCATCTTTGTGCTTATTATTGTGTTGGTGATATTACTGGTTAGCCTTATTGCCCGCAGTATTCATAAACCCATTCAGCAAGCCTCTGCCGATTTAGCCAAAATACGATCTGAAAAGGATTTTACGTTACGGCTTAGCCTACAAGGTAAAGATGAAATTACCCTGCTCGGGCAAGATGTCAATGCGCTGCTATCAGACGTACAAACTTTGGTAAAGTCAGTTAATCATTCACTGGAAACCTTAGATGCTGTTACAGAGGAGCTGGCTAAAACTTCAGCAGGCACTGCCGCGGTAATGCGCGATCAGCAATCAGAAACCGATATGGTTGCTACTGCCGTTACTGAAATGGGCGCCACTATTCAAGAAATTGCCGCCAATACCGAAGCCGCCGCCAGCACTGCGAATAGTACCAACCTAAATGCCCAGCAAGGCCAGCAACAAGTCACTGACAGTGTCGATTTTGTCAAAGCGTTAGCAGCGCGTTTACAAGACGCCAGTGAGTCGGCAGCAGAATTAGAACAAGACAGCATTACCATTGGCTCGGTACTGGATGTGATTCGGGCTATCGCAGATCAAACCAATTTACTGGCACTCAATGCCGCTATTGAAGCGGCGCGCGCCGGTGAGCAAGGACGGGGTTTTGCCGTGGTAGCGGATGAAGTTCGCACTCTGGCTCAGCGCACGCAGCAATCTACCCGGCAAATTGAAACGATTATTCAAACCTTACAGCAACGCACTAAAGGCATAGCCATAACAATGCAGCAATGCCGGGACGATGGCATGCAAAGCGCCGAGCAAACCAATATTGCTAAAGATTTGCTACAGCAAATTACCACCAATGTCAGTAATATTATGGACATGACCACCCAGATAGCAGCAGCTATTGAAGAACAAAGCCAGGTCGCCGCCGAAGTTAACCGCAATGTGGTTAAAATTAGAGATATGTCGGAAGAAACTGCAGGGACCGCACGTCAAACCAATCAACTTAGTGAAACGGTAGCTGAGCAGGCGCGCGAACTGCGCTTAGAAGTAGAGAAATTCAGGGCATAGCGCTAAAGCAAAATTAGATACATAAAGCTAAACACGTAAAACTAAAAAAGTGGCGCCAGTGCTAGCACAAGGCGCCACTTTTATAAGAGCAGTAATATTTATACTTTAAAACGATTTACCAGTTCGTTCAGTTCAATTGCCAGGCGCGATAACTCGGAGGCACTGGCTGACGTTTGATGTGAGCCCGCCGAGGTTTGGTTAGCCAAATCACTAATGGTAATAATGTTACGGTCAATTTCGCGTGCCACTTTAGATTGCTCTTCGGCCGCACTGGCAATAACATGGTTTTGATCGCTAATACTGGTAATGTTTTCAGCAATACGTGTTAAAGCCGTTGCTGCGTCTTCTACTACATTTTGCGCGTTATCAGCGTTTTGGCTAATTAACCCCATGGCACTAACCGCTTCTTTTACTGAGCTTTGCACCTGACTAATCATCAATTCTATTTCGCCAGTAGAGGTTTGGGTACGATATGCCAGGCTACGTACTTCGTCTGCTACCACCGCAAAGCCACGCCCGGCATCACCGGCACGCGCCGCTTCAATGGCCGCATTGAGCGCCAGCAAATTGGTTTGCTCGGCCACGCTGCGAATAACTTCCAATACCTGATTGATCGATGAAACCTTTTCGGCCAGTACATTAATAACACTGGCACTTTGTTGCACATCGGCATTCATCTTGCCAATAACAGTGCGGGTTTGCAGCACTTTCTGGCTACCATCTTTCGCGAGACTGGCGGATTGCACTGATGCTTCAGAGGTTTGCATGGCAGTAGAGGCCACCTCGTCAACCGCCGAACTCATCTCAGTAATGGCGGTTGCAGCTTGCTGCACTTCATCATTTTGTAACTGAATAGCGCGCGCTGATTCATCGGTTACTGCATTCAGCTCTTCTGCCGCAGAGGCCAGTTGACTGGCTGAACTGGCAATATGACCTATTGCATCACGCAGCTTTTGCTGCATTTGCACCAACGCATCAGATAACTGCGTTAATTCATCACCACCTTCACTATTAATACGCTGGGTTAAATCACCCTCAGCAATTTGCTGAGCGGAGTTTACGGCCTGTGCTAACGGCTGATTAATGCTGGCCGAAATAACCAAAGCAATCACTACGGCTATAGCCACCGCCAACACAATTAACACTATTACTAAAATTCTGGCTTGCTCATACGCGGCAATAGAGTCCTTACGCGCCTCGGCAGCGGCGTCTTCATTTAGCTTAGTCAAACGCGCCAGGCTAACCACGATAGCATCAGTAAGTGGATTGATCTGCTGCAGCAAATCCAGCGCCAAGCCAATCTCATCTTGCTTTAAGAACTCAATAGACTCTTGCTGTAGCTTCAAATACTGCTGTTGTTGAGCAAAAAATTCATTATAAGCGCGCCGCTCTTCGTCCGAGTTGATAAGGGCTTCATAGCGTTTTTCAGTGGCAAGCACGCTTTGTCTTAATTCATCGACTGTACGCAGTGTATCCGTCTCGTTATTAATATCAGTTGTTAGCATTAAACGCAGTGTTTGCACCAGTAAGCGGGTTACCGTATTGTTTAATTCCGCTACTGCCATTAGTGAAGGCAGAATATTGGTTTCGAGCAAATTTGCCCGTTCCCGAATTTGTGACATGGTATTTAAATTGTAAAGCCCCAGTGCCGCCAGCATAAATGCCAGGGCACCAAAGGCTGCAAGTAACCGCTTTTGAATGCTTACCGATCTGAACATAGCCCGCCTCTTTAATCCTTAATTGCTACCTGAACTTAGCTTCACCACAGTTAGACTTAACTGCGAACGAGAGCTGGTAGAGTAGTAAATGATACTTTAGCAGTAATATTTGTTGCTGGCAGCTTTTAAATGCAAGACTAGTTGGAGGAAGCGACACTTTGCCGATTTGCTTCAGGTCAATTGGTGTCGAAGAAGGTTCTAATCTGCGGATACCACAAAACAAAAAACCGCCGAAATGGCGGTTGTTTGTTTTGGCGCACCCATCAGGATTACTCGGGCTATCCTGCCCTCGCCCTACGGGCCAGCTGACGCTGTTCAAAAACGCTCCCGGCGTTTTTGTCGAAGAAGGTTCTAATCTGCGGGTACCACAAAACAAAAAACCGCCGAAATGGCGGTTGTTTGTTTTGGCGCACCCATCAGGTTCGAACCTGAGACCTCTGCCTCCGGAGGGAGGTAAACATTTTGGATAATTAAAAGTAATTTATACATATCATATGCTTATATTTAATATAGCAGCTATTAAAACCTAAAATTCACGCCAATTTAAACCGATTACCCACATTTTTGGTCACTTTTATTTTTGAAAAAATTGACCGCTGCCTGAGTTTTCTCACGACATAATTTTTTCAAAAACGAAAAAAATCTGAGTTTTTATGTCGAATTTTTGCGACACTTTTTTGATAAATTCTGGCATTTAAACAGCTATAAATACCCGCGATGCTCCAGCCATGAAGCACCAAACTCAACATCTTTTATTACGCCTTAGCGTATATAAATATAATTTACGCTTTGGCGTATATTGACAGTAATTACGGTAGGGCGTATAAATTCATAACAAATTACATCTACCAAAGTGGAGTGTGTTATATGCAGATCACTCGTCCAGAACAACTTAGCACACTGATAAAAGCATATCGCAAAAAGCAAGGTGTGACTCAAGCAGAGATCGCTCAGCTGGTCGGTCTTCGGGTGGCGACGATTTCTGATTTTGAGAACAAACCTGAATCCTGCAAGTTAGCCACATTTTTCAAAATCCTTGCCGCATTGCAACTTCAGCTGGATATCTCGCCCCGCGAAACATCCTTACAGCCTGACCAAAATAAATGGCAGGAGGGCTGGTAAATGGACACGCTTGATATTTACATGAATGGGATTAGGGTTGGTGAATACCAGCGCGATAGACGAGGCGCGAATAGTTTCACTTACGATACTGATTGGCTGAACTCGCCAGGACGTCGAAGCTTATCGCTTTCCTTAACACTTCGACCAGAACGTTATACAGGGCCGCAAGTCTATAACTTTTTTGACAACTTACTTCCCGATTCTCGTGAAATTCGCGAGCGAATGGTGGCACGTTTTAAAGCCAATTCAACCGAACCCTTTGATATCCTTAGCCAGGTCGGAAGGGATTGTGTCGGCGCAATACAGCTGGTTCCATCAGGTGCAGCTGCGCCTGCCATAAAACGGATTGAGGCGAGTGCGCTAACAGATACTGAACTCGCAAAGATATTAAATGGCTATCGGTCAAAAAAACCCCTAGGCATGCTGGACGATGCACAAGATTTTCGCATTTCACTGGCCGGTGCTCAGGAAAAAACGGCACTATTATTTCATCAAGGCCATTGGTGCTTACCACATAACGCGACACCCACGACGCATATTATTAAGCTGCCAATAGGCGAGATACGCTCACATGATCGTGTGATTGATATGACACACAGTGTTGAGAATGAGTATCTATGTCTTAAAATCGCCAAGGCCTTCGGCTTTGAAACGGCAAATTGTCAGATGATAATGCCGGACGGCATTAAAGCGCTGGCGGTTGAGCGCTTTGATCGCAAGATGGCGCCTGACAACAGCTGGATCATGCGACTACCACAAGAGGATTTCTGCCAGGTTAGCGGCACCTCCCCCGCTAGAAAATATGAAGTGGACGGCGGTCCCAGCATTTCCATTATCATGCAAGAGTTACTTGGTGCTGCGAACCCCATAGATGACCGGGAAACCTTTATGCGCACCCAGGTTTTATTCTGGCTGCTGGGTGCAACAGATGGTCACGCTAAGAATTTCTCCATTTTTCTTGAACGGCAAGATCAATACCGGCTAACCCCGCTATACGATATCTTGTCCGCCTTCCCTGCAATCTCTAAAAAAGGTCTACATGAAAAAGACTTGCGTTTGGCAATGTCATTAAAGGGCTCCAAAGGCAGAAAAACAGAATGCCGGCTGATCGGCCCTAAACACTTTTTCAACACCGCTGGTGAAGTCGGTTTTCCATTATCGAGCATGGAGCGGATACTACATGAAATGGGACGCATGACTGCAGATGTGATTAATAAGGTTGCGGATGAACTGCCCGCTGGTTTTCCTAGTTTTATAGCCGAACCGATATTTGAAGGTATACACAGATATAGTCAGCGACTACTTAGCTAAACTGTGCTGAATCAATCCTGAACTAAAGTGGGTACTATATTTCGATAAGGGGATGACATGGGTATTTCCAGCTGTAAAGAGACAAACTGGTCATCTGTTAGCTTCAATGAAATCACTTGAACTATACGCAATGTCATCTTCATCTAGATGTTTGATAGATGTTATCTGACAAGTTCGCATGACGAGAATCAAGCAAGACAGGCTTTTATTCCTAGCTTTATAGGATTAAAGCGATCTGACAATCCATTTCAAATTAAATCCTAATCTAACAGGATTTTTCTTCTACAATGTACTACACTACTTTAAATCATCATATGTTAGGATTTAAGTATGGCTCGTACTGTTGTCGTTACGACTAAACCAGACATCACTAAACCGGTAGATATGCCTCTTCTGGGCGCTTATATTCGTCATCACAGAACCCAGTTAGGCATGACTCTGGAAGATGCCGCTGCATTATGCGGGGTATCAAAGCAAGCCTATAACAATATCGAGCTAGGCGAAAAAAATCTAAACGTTGATACGCTCTTCCGTGTGCTCACCGCGTTAGGGATTAGGATGCGAATTATAGATAATGCTGTGTCTCAAGCAACATCAGAACAAGGAGGTCTCGATGGAGAGTGGCTATAGCACGCTGCAGCCTCAGTTAGACATTTACGCCCAACACAAGGTAGTAGGCACACTGACGTTTCAGCAACAACAATCATGTGAATTCAAATATCACCCGACCTGGATCCAGATTGGCTACCCCATCTCCCCTCACCTTCCTTTATCAGGTGAGTATTCAGCCAATACCGTAGTCCGATTTTTGCGTAATTTATTCCCTGAAGGTAGCGCTTTTGACAGATTGCTGGAAACTGAGCGACTGTCGAAAAATAATATCTATTCAATACTACGCACTATCGGCAGCGACACGGCAGGCTTACTCAACTTTGCAACAGAAGTTGCTAATAAAGATGTGCCAATGCTTCGCCAGGTGACACATGATGAGCTGGCCTCTCGGCTGCGACAGCAACAAGACATGACTTACTGGGATGGTAAATACCGCTTATCCCTAGCTGGCGTGCAGAATAAACTGAACGTATTTCTTAATGACCAAGATGACATCTTTTTGGCTAGCGGTAACTATTCCAGCACGCACATCTTGAAGTTTGCCTCTGACAAGCACCCTTCGATTGTGATTAATGAGTTCTTCTGCATGCGCTTGGCAAAAGCGATAAATCTATCCTGTGCAGCAGTCTACATACGTCCACTTAATGAATTTACCTCGCTGATGGTCGAGCGGTTTGATCGCAAAAAAACACCTTCTGGTATTAAGAAGCGCCATATCATTGATGGGTGCCAGGCATTAGATATGCCACCAGAAAACAAGTACGAACAAAACTTTGGTAGTAGTCGTGACGTACAACACATTCGCGATGGGGTTAGCCTGCCTAAACTGTTTAACTTCGCTAACCAAACCGCGATACCTGCTCAAACCCGTCTCAAATTATTAGACGCTGTGATTTTTAATCTTATTATTGGCAATAGCGATGCTCATGGTAAAAATTTCAGTTTTTACGTTGGTAAACAAGAAGGTATTTGCTTAGCACCCTTGTATGATCTTGTCAGTGTGGTTTATGAAGCTCAGCAAGTCCCAAATCTCGATACTCATCCTGCGATGGCCATTGGTGATAACTTTGAGATTGAAAACATTTCTGCCTATGACCTATTAACCTTTGCAGAGCAGGTAGGTATTGAACAGGCTTATCTAAAACGCAGACTCAATCGCCTTTGTCAATTAACGACAACGGTGGTCCATAAGCTGGATTTTTCAGCCGAACATCTTGGGAAGGAACAACTAGAGCATGTTGAAGCATTAAAAACATTGATTACAAAAAGAGCGGAGTCACTACATTCGCAGGCTCAACTTTTTGAACAGGTGCTAAGAGAAGCGTTTTGAAAGCCTTTATCAGCGTCCAAATGCTAAGGATCAGTAAGAATGCCTTGTTAATTATCATTTAAGATAAAATACTTATATATCTAGAGTAACACTTACAAACCTACCACTCCACTTACAATCCACTCGTTTTACTTAAAAGACACAGTTTTACTTATACGCTTTCTACAGACAGTAATGCATGGCATGATGGAGGAACAGCAGACCGTCAACGAATATTTTAAAACCTGAACATACTGACACTACGGTGTATTACTTTACTACTCGAAATGAATGGTTTGTCATATCGTTGGCCAGAGCGTGTGGCCTGTCTGTGCCGGATGTACACCATATTTATCTTCCGGCACCAGCTTATCTCGTAGAACGTTTTAATCGGTCTGGTGATTATCCAGATATTCATCGCCTGCATGTCATAGATGGATACCAGCTTCTGGGGCTATCATTCATACCAGCTTAGCGCCTTGCTTTACTTACCAACTAGCAATCAACGTTATGAAGCTCTCACTGGTTAATGCTAATATGATGCAATTTTTATTTGCTATTAGCCCTAAATTTTATGAAGCGTACTGAAGTTTCTTTATTACCCGAACTAGAACGTGTGCTGCTCGTTATGATGGCCCTACTCCAAGAGCCTATGGCACAAAGCAAATGGTTGGATGTTATCCGGCTAACCGGAGCCAGAGGGGATAGCGGTAAAGCTTTAACTTCTGCCGATATCAAAGCTACGCTGCAAAACCTCAAAGCACAGGGCTGGGTTCAGCAAACTGCCAGAGAAGGTTATCAACTTAACATTCAAGATAATCTTGTCGCATTATTTAGCGTATTGAGCTACATCCAACAAAACAACCAGAGCACACCATGGCTGCGTCAAGCCAGAGATTGGCTCAGCCGCAATCACCGCAGCTATTATGTTAAACAGCAGCGCAGCTATTACCGCCGTCAGATGTGGCTGGATATGCTCCAAGGTAACTTCCCTAACTTGTTGCATCATAACAGTGGATATTTTGATACCGAGCCTGATGGTGGCGTTTACCCGTTAAGCTTTATGGCCGATCCAGCAGATGGCAGCACTTTCTTTAACGCCATGCCACTGGAAATACAGCACTCTGTAATGTTAAATAGCATGCTGACTGCGCTCTATCGCTTAGCTGATTGTCCGCATTTATACCGTGCAATTGAGGCGTATCTGCAACGCGTGCCGAATGATAGCGAAGTGACTCAACTCTATCATTGGTATCAGTTACTTACTGACCAGCTCCAGTCGAAAGACATGGCGCATTACTCCGGCTTTGTGCAAAGCGCCAATCTGGTGCTACAAGGTAAAGCCAAAGATGCGGTCAGTGCGTTAGATGAACTGGAGAAACAATATAAAAAACAAACGGGTAAACGCAAACTGCAATGCCGGCATCTTGACGGCTGGTTTGCGATGCTGGCGTATTTGGGCTGCGCCACCCCAGATAGCCAAAAACGTTTAAAAACACAGGTAAAAACCGGCCTGCAATTAAATGATGGTCAATGCTATCAACAATGGCTGCGCTTGGTTGATGAAATTGAACAACCTAAAGCAAGTCAATATCGCCCTGACGGGGACCCAGATATTATCCCGACGGGTTTAGATGGCCTATTCTATATATTGGCGTTGTTTTGGCAGGATGCACTGACGGAGATAATGGAACCTAAGTTACTTAGAATGCGGGAGTTATATCATGCTCGCGGCTATTTCTGGGTTGCCGCCGAACTGGATGCCATTATTGCTGCTGCCTATCAGCACAAGCGTTTATGGCCAGACTGGCATCAACAACGACAACACCTCCCCCTGTGCCAGTTAATGCAAAAAGAAGCCCAGTGGCAGCGTGCATTAAATGCGCTAGAACAGCTCACCCAAAGTACAGCAAGCCTCACGCCTGACAACCAGAGCAGCCGCTTGTGCTGGTTTATCACGGATAACGAATATTACACCAATATCGAGCCACGCGAACAAAAACGTAATGCTAAAGGGCAATGGTCGGCCGGCCGCGCAGTCGCGTTAAAACGTTTGGTTCAAGAAGAAGACTTGCTCCCCTTTGTTACCCCTTTGGATAAAAACGTGATTGCCTGCATTGAACCCATGTATCAGGGTTACTATGGCGCATTAAGTTACGAAATCGATATTGAAAAAGCGATGCGCCAGTTAGTGGGACACCCACTGGTTTTTTGGGAAGGTAAGCCGGATGCACCAATTCAAGTTGAAGCGGGCACCTTTTACCTACAGGTAAAGCAACACCAACAACAATTTGAGCTTAGCCTAGAACCAGAAGAGGCTGCATACAGTGACCAAAATTGGCAGATAGCCGGGCCTAACAAGATTGTCGTTTACGATGTTAACCACAAAGTTATGCAGATTAAGCAAATCATTGGCTCAAGATTAACCGTTCCAGCTATAGGCAAAGAGCCATTGCTAGCGGCACTCAGTAAATTAGCCCCCAGCATCCCAGTGCAAGCAGATGCCATCAGCCTACCCTGTACTTTAAAGGCGATAGCCCCCAACTCAGCTTTGCAACTTTACTTATCACGCTACCAACACGGGCTGCGCTTGCAGCCGTTGGTACAACCACTCCATGGTGGTACCTTATTTAGCCCAGGCAAAGGCAATGCGCTACTGGTTGGCGAGCAGGCTGGCCAGCCAGTGCAAACAGAACGTGATCTACTCGCAGAGCAGCAACACCTGGCAACGCTAAATTTAACCTGCTCCAGCCTGCAACACAGTGAGTTTGATGGCAGCCAATGGCTGATCCCCGAGCCACAAGACTGCCTCGAGTTATTAACCGAACTGCACGATCTGCCAGCAGAACACTTTAGACTGATCTGGCCTGAAGGCGAACCTTTTAGAATTACCCATAAAGCCGATACGCGTGATTTTCGGATGAACATTCGTCAGCAAGGCCAATGGCTGGAGATGGAGGGTGAATTAGTCTTAGATCAAGATAAGGTACTCTCACTAAAAACTTTACTGGAACTGGTACAACAGACGAGTAGCCGTTTCATTCCCCTTTCCGATCAGGGCTACCTGGCACTGAGTGTGGCATTCCGAAAACAGTTAAAGGATGTAGCTGCACTGGCGAATCAAGGCAAACAAGGCGAGCTAAAACTAAGCAGTCTCACGGCACCTTTAGTTGCTGAGCTTGCAGAAAGCGCCCAACACGTTAGCAGCAACAAAGCCTGGCAAGGGCAAGTTAAGCGGCTACAGCAGATGGAGAAGTTGCAGCCTGAGTTACCAAACACCTTACAGGCAGAGCTTCGCGATTATCAATTACAGGGTTTTCAATGGTTAGCTAAGTTGGCGCATTGGGGTGTCGGCGCCTGCTTGGCGGATGATATGGGACTCGGTAAAACCCTGCAAACACTGGCTCTGTTGCTACAACGTGCCGCAGAAGGCCCTGCGCTTGTTGTGGCGCCTGTGTCGGTCGCCAACAATTGGCAAACTGAGGCAGCTCGTTTTGCCCCAACCTTAAAGATCCACTGGTTCTATGATAACCGTGATCTCACTGCGGTGGGTCCCTTTGATCTGGTGATATGCAGCTATGGCATGCTGCAAAATAACACTGAGCAATTTACTGCTTTGCAATGGCACACGCTGGTGCTGGATGAGGCACAGGCTATTAAAAACGATAGCACCAAGCGAGCGAAAGCGGCGATAGCACTTAACGCAGATTTCCGACTGGCACTTAGCGGAACGCCAATCGAAAACCATCTTGGCGAATTGTGGAGTTTATTTCATTTTCTTAATTCTGGCTTGCTGGGTAGCAAGGAGCAATTTAACCGACGTTTCGCCACGCCGATTGAAAAGGGTGACATTGAAACCCGTGCCCTATTAAAGAAACTGCTCAGCCCCTTTGTGCTGCGCCGCACCAAAACTCAGGTATTAACCGAGTTGCCATCAAAAACCGAAATCACACTGGCGGTTGAGCTTAGCGACGATGAGCGCCATTTATATGAAGCGTTACGCCAACAAGCAATAGAGCAACTGGCTAACGCCGAGGGCGGCCAAGCGATTCAAGTCCTGGCTGAAATTATGAAGTTACGCCGTTTTTGCTGTAACCCAAGCTTGGTTGTGCCAGATTATAATTTAAGCAGCAGTAAGCTACAGGTATTTGCAGAAACCTTAACGGAAATTCTGGATAACCAGCATAAAGTGCTGGTATTCAGCCAGTTTGTTGATCATCTGGCATTGGTGCGGCAGTATTTGGATCAGCAACAGATCCGCTATCAATATCTGGATGGCAGCACACCCGTTGCCGAACGCCAAAAACGGGTCACTGCCTTTCAACAAGGCGATGGCGAAGTGTTTTTGATTAGTTTAAAAGCGGGAGGTTCCGGCTTGAACCTGACAGCAGCCGATTATGTGATCCATCTTGATCCCTGGTGGAACCCCGCAGTAGAAGATCAGGCATCAGATCGTGCGCACCGTATTGGTCAAACCCGGCCGGTAACCATTTACCGGCTGGTGACTGAAAACACCATCGAGCAAAAAATCTTGGCATTGCACCAGCAAAAACGTGAGCTCGCCGACTCGTTATTGGAAGGTGGCGATATGGCAGCACGACTGAGTACTGAGCAATTATTACAACTATTGCGGGCAAAATAGTGTTTTTTAATACCGGACCGTTCTTTCGCAACGGTTCGGAAATGAACTGGCAGGTTGTAGAGAAAGTTTTAAACTGTAACGTAGTCTTTTAACGTGCAGAATTGTTGCGCCTTTTTCTTAAAGGGAGGGCAGCCAAACGTCGCTCTGGTTTGCAAGCCGCATTGGCCTTTCATGACCTTGCCTTTGAAGGCCAACATCATCGTGGTATCGACGATGCGCGCAATATAGCTCGGTTGCTGCCATGGATACCTTTGTAAAACGTTGGGCTTGAATAAAAAGAAACTGGCCCCTCATAAATCACTGCCCGAGCTTTAATATTAGCGAGACAGAAGTCACCCTCACAGATTTGCACTTTCCCCACTAAATTCTGTAATGGATTTTACAGTAATCCATGTTACAGTAATCCTCAGGAAGAAACTAAGATATAACTGGTGATGTCGTGCAGAAGTTTTACAATAGAGAATCACAGCTAGCAGCGCTTCGGGAAATCAGCGGCAACATTGAACATTCAAAAGGGATACTCAGTGTTGTAGTGGGTCGTCGCCGTGTTGGCAAAACCAGGTTATTGAATGAGGCGTTCGACAGTAACAAGCATCAACATCTCTACCTTTTTATTGGCCGTAAGTCTGAAAAAGCGCTGGTCAGTGAGTTTACTGCCATTCTTGAGTTTAAACTGAACTCGCGGTTTTTTCAGCCAACCAGCCTGAAAGATATTTTCGAATACTTATTCGATTATGCCACCAAGGTACCTTTGACTATCGTTATCGATGAGTTTCAGGATATCGAAAGAGTAGAGCCAGGCTTGTTCTCAGATTTGCAGAATCTTTGGGATAGTTACAAAAAAAGCGCGATGCTGCATCTGGTTTGCTGTGGCTCTTTGTACAACCTGATGACTCGACTCTTCAAGGATGAAAAGCAGCCCTTACTGAACCGAGATGACTATTTTTTCAAAATCAATCCGCTTACTCCCGGTTACATCAAAGCCATTATGCAAGACAACGGCAAATATAATCCGGAGGACTTGTTGTTATGGTGGTGTTTATCAGGCGGTATTCCTAAATATCTTGAATGGCTGAATAATGCGACAAATGAGCCGCTCTCCAGCCTTATTTCTGAGACCTCACCCCTTATAAAAGAAGGGATGCATCGCCTGGTCGAAGATTTCGGTTCAGAGCACAGAGCCTATTTTGATATTCTCGGCGCAATCGCGAGTGGCTATAACACCCGACCGAGAATAGAAAACTATCTTGCCATCGGGGTTGGCGTTCATTTGGAAAAGCTCGAAAAGGACTTTGATATTATCAATAAAATCAGGCCTATAACGGCAAAAGAGAGCTCACGAGATATTCGCTATGAAATTGCAGATGAATTTCTAAGTTTTTGGTTCAGGTTTATCTACAGCAATCGCAGCGCGGTGGAAATTGAGAACTTTGACTTTATCAGACGGATTATCGACAGAGATTTTGACACCTATTCGGGTAAGCAACTGGAAAACTTATTTAAAGCTATTCTTGCCGAGTCCAAGCAGTTCAATCAGATAGGGAGTTACTGGGATAGCAAAGAGGAAAATGAGATTGATATTGTTGCTATCGATGATTTGAATAAAAAAATTCTGATCGCAGAAGTAAAACGGCAATCCAGAAAATATAGTGAAACCAAGCTGATAATGAAATCGAAAAGCTTGCTACAACAACTTAATCGTCATAGCTATGACGTGTCTTACCGGGGCTTTACGCTGGATAATCTTGATGACGTGCTTGCCGAGTATGCTTACTAAAGCATGATTTCTCGGTAGAGAAATCATGCACTTAAAAACCGTGTGGCGACGATCAATGCCCCGCGAAGCTGGCAACATTTGGCGAACTAAGCTACTCGGCCCGCGCCAACTCCCGTGCAAGGAACGGAGCGGTTCGGCTGCAGCACGATCGGCATAAGCCGGCATGCCGTACACGGTGGCGGTCGGGGTGGGTTGTACGGTCGTCGTATTGATATTGGCCGGCTCTTTCATAACGCCCTCATTTAAAGCGAATCAGTTACTTTACTCACCGCTTTTCACTCCAGATAAGCGGGGCCTGACGCCGAAGAGACAGGCCCTCAACTCATTAGAATTCCTGCACGGTTGGGCGCAGAACGATCTCGTTAATATCCACGTCAGCAGGCTGCTCAATTGCGAAGGCGATAGCTCGAGCGACCGATTCGGCGGGAATTGCATGCTTGTAGAAGTCCACCACGAAATTGCGGCTCTGTTGGTGGGTGCTGCCGAATTTCAGTTCGGAGTCCACGGCGCCCGGCTCGATAGTCGTGGTGCGGATGCTGCCACCGACTTCGTGACGCAGTCCTTCGGAGATAGCCCGCACAGCAAACTTGGTGCCGCTGTACACGGTGCCACCTGGGCTGAACACTTTCAGGCCTGCAACCGATGCGATGTTGATGAAGTGACCACTGTTTTGTTTCTGGAAGACTGGCAATGCAGCCGCGACTCCGTACAGCAGACCCTTGATGTTGATATCGATCATGCGATCCCACTCGTCAGTGCGAGTATCGCTGAGCGGTGCAATCGCCATCAGTCCGGCATTGTTGATCAGTACATCAATGCGACCGTAGGTGTCCACGGCACCTTGAATGAGTGTTTTGACCTCTTCCTGAGAGGTGACATCGGTCTGATACGCGATTGCCTGACCACCTGCATTGGTCAGCTCAGCCACCAATGCGTCGAGTTTATCTTTGCGGCGTGCAGCAAGCACTACGCGAGCGCCAAGCGCAGCAAGGTGGCGTGCAGTAGCCTCACCCAGGCCGCTGCTGGCACCGGTGATAACGACAACTTTTCCAGAAATGTTATTGCTCATGCTAAGAACCTCATCGGTGGTTTTATACTTCGCCATGGTTGGTTAACCTGGCAGTTTGTATACTATAGACCCATAATTTATCTCAATAAATGAAAATAATTGGATTATGCTATTCCTGAAAATGGAATAAATGGGAGGGGCAACATGCTTAATCGCATAGAGATGGTCAGGATTTTTTGCACAGCAGCAGAGGCAGGTAGCTTCCGCGAAGCGGCAACTCGATTAGGCATCTCCCCACAAGGGGTGACTCGAGCCATTCAAGCCCTGGAAACTGAGCTTGGCGAATCACTGTTCCACCGCAATACCCGCCAGGTGAGCATCACTGCTTTCGGTCAGGATTACGCCAAAGATGCCAGGTCAGCTCTGGATCATTTCGATACGCTATTCCGTTCGCACAGGACGAAGCCTGAGCTGTCAGGTAGGGTGGGAATTACGGCTCCACATGCTATTGGCAGGCGCTTCCTAATACCGTTTCTTCAGCCCCTGGCCGCTGCACATCCTGACCTGCAATTCGATCTCCGCTTGGAAGATCAGATGACTGATGCTGTTGAGGCGCATATCGATATTGGTATCAGGGTGGGGGGTATTCGCGACCGGCGCTACGTTGCACGTGCCTTAGCTCCCGTGCCGTTTTACGTTGTCGCGTCCCCGTCTCTCATAGGCCAAAAGACACCACCTGAATCTTTGGATGCCTTAGCTAAGCTGCCACTTTCAGTCCTGATCGACCGGAAAAATGGCCGCCCTTGGCCTTGGCTATTTGCCGACGTGCAAACGTTCACGCCCGGGCAGCCAGCGCTTATCTGTGATGATCCAGATACGGAATTGGAAGCCATCCTGGCAGGCATGTGTTTTGGCCAAATTCCTGCCTATCTGGCTGAGCCTCATCTGCGGTCAGGAAAGCTGGTTGCTGTTTTGGCTGATCTCGCTCCAGCGCCATGGGATCTGTTCATATACCGCCCGCAGCAGGGTCCTGTATCGAAGCGGGTGCGATTGGTGTACGACCACCTTAAGCAGGCTTTCTCAAACCCCAAGCTATTTCCCCAGGGCCTGGGGAAATAGCCAGAGACTCATAGACAACCCTGGCGCGAAGCACGGCGCGTTCCCAGCTGATCCAGAAGTGAGCTGCAAGGGCGTGGAAATATGCATACGTGCCGGAAAATGATATTGACATATTGACATATTTATATATTGCAAATAATATTAACCTATAACCCGTGCGAGAAACCTCAGGAGGTACCCCCATGAAAGATTCCAGCGATACCTACCATGAGCTCTACGCCCAAGCAGCCCGAAATGCTCTGGAAGCAGGTTTTGACGGGGTGGAGCTTCACTGCGCGAACGGGTACCTGGTAAACCAGTTCATTTCGGCCCATACCAACCAGCGTGATGATGAATATGGCGGTTCGCTGCAAAATCGTCTTCGTTTCCTGCGCGAAATCACACTCGCCGTTGCTGGTGTCGTCGGCAAGGAGCGCGTTGGCGTTCGCTTCGCTCCGCTGTTCGCGACCACAGACGAAGACCGCGTTTACCTTGGCCTGGTCGAAGAAGATCCTCACCAAACCTACATCGAGGCAGTGAAGATCCTCGAGGAAGTGGGCATTGCCTACCTGTCGCTCGCCGAAGCCGATTGGGACAACGCACCCGAGCTGCCTGAGACGTTCCGGGAAGCTGTTCGTAAGACTTTCAGCGGCAAGATTATCTATGCCGGCAAGTACACCGCTGAACGAGCAAATCGCGTGATAAAAGCTGGCTGGGGCGACCTGATCGCTTTTGGTCGCCCCTTCATTGCGAACCCCGACCTGCCCGCTCGTATCGCCAACAACTGGCCGCTTAACCCAGTTGATCCAAGCAGCATGTACGGCGGTACCGATAAGGGCTACACCGACTACCGGACTTACAAATCCTAAGCGCTCAGAGCCACGCCCCATAACTCAGGGGCGTGGCTCAGCGTTTGCTGACCGAGGAGGTTAAACATGTACCAACCGAGCACGATCCCCTACCAAGAGCATAGGGGATTCAAACGGACCTTCAGACAGGGTCATCTAAGCCTTGGGCTGTTCTTTCCCCTGGAGGCTTTCGAGGGTGACACACCGCGCATGCTGGATCAGGTCGCGCTGGCCAAACGTGCAGAGGCACTAGGTTTTTCGGCGCTCTGGTTTCGCGACGTCCCGCTCAGGGACCCAAGCTTCGGTGATGTCGGCCAGGTTTTCGATCCTTGGGTGTATCTGGGCTACATGGCAGCCCATACAACAAAAATCGCACTAGGCACCGCCTCCATCGCCCTTACCTTGCGTAATCCCTTGCACACGGCAAAGGCCGCAGCGAGCATTGATCAGTTGAGCGGAGGTCGTTTGCTCCTGGGAGTTGCCTCTGGCGATCGTCCTGTGGAGTTTCCCGCATTCAGCGTTGATCCGGAAAAGCGTGGCGAGACCTTTCAAGAAAACCTCAATGTGATACGCCAAGCCCATCGAACACACTTCAAGCCCATTCGCTGGAGTCACGGCGAGTTACTGGGGGCCGATCTCGCTCCCAAACCTACGACTCGGGAAATACCGTTATTCGTAACCGGACATAGCCGCCAGTCGCTCGATTGGATCGCGCGTGAAAGCCATGGATGGATCAACTATCCACGTCCGCCAAAAATACAGCGACTGATCGTGGAAGATTGGCGACAGGAAACGGCTAAACAATGTGGCGCTATCTACAAGCCGTTCTTGCAATCGCTGTATATCGACCTGGACGAAAACCCATCCACGCCGCCCTCGCCTATCCATCTAGGATTCCAACTGGGACGTAACCACCTTCTGGCCTTGCTGGATACACTTCAGGAAATCGGTGTAGATCACGTCATCCTGAACCTCAAGTATGGTAAACGCCCCGCAGCAGAGGTTATCGAGGAGCTTGGCAAGCATATCGTCCCTAAATTCGGCGGCGCGCAGGTGCCCGATAGTCCTACCTGACAGGACAATAGGATTCCAGTCCAAGCCTGCCCATCACTGCGAAGGGCAGGCGCGGAGATCATGGCGAAGCCTTGCAATTTGACACGTGAATCAGGAAGATATCCAGATATCAGAAGAATAGGTATAAAAATTCATGACTATTGACGTCAACGAAGCCCTGAAAGCATTGGCGAACCCGATGCGCCTTACCATCCTCAATTGGCTCAAGGAGCCCAGGACAGCCTTTCCCGGGCAGGAGGTCGACCCAGAAACGGTAGGCGTGTGCGTTAGTATCATCCAGGAGCGCACGGGCCTCTCTCAGTCAACGACATCACTTTATCTCGCCGCTCTACAGCGCGCGCAATTGGTGACATCGCAGCGGATCGGCCCCTGGACCTACTACAAACGCCACGATGAGAATATCGACGCCTTCTTAAAGGCGCTGCAAGAAAGAATCTAGGTATGCAGACCCAGGAAGTCATGGTGCATTCTTCAGCCCTCATCAGGAGGATGCGCCATGGCTACAGGTCTTCATGCTTTGACAGCCGCCGAGTAATACGCCATCGTAGGCCATTATTTAGCGCCAACCAATGACTAAATTTTTGTCACCTTCGAGTGCCCGGATACCTTCCGGATGTACGTCGAGGCCCATTGATAAACGAGGTATCTATATGGCACGCATTGTCAGAATTCATGAATACGGTGACGCCAGCGTTCTGAAGCTGGAAGATCTGGAAGTATCGGCACCAGCAGCAAACGAGGTGCAGATTAGTGTTAAAGCCATTGGCTTGAACCGAGCCGAAGTGATGTTCCGCAATCACGCATACCTACAAGAAGCGGAGTTCCCCAGCCGCTTAGGCTACGAGGCCGCAGGCATCGTAACGGCAGTTGGGAGCGACGTAACCGAGATCACTATTGGTGACTCGGTCGCTCTGATCCCACCTCTGGATATTGCTCGCTGGGGCACCTACGGCGAGTTGGCCAATGTACCGGCCTACCTGGTGGTAAAGAGCCCTGAGAACTTGTCCTTTGAAGAGGCTGCGGCGTCTTGGATGCAGTACGTCACCGCCTGGGGGGCATTGATTGAACAGGCGAAGCTACGGCAGGGCGATTTTGTCATCGTTACCGCCGCGTCAAGCAGTGTTGGCTTGGCCGCCTTCCAAATAGCTCGAATGGTCGGCGCCACATCGATTGCGATCACTCGAACTCACGCGAAGAAGCAAGCCCTGCTTGATGCAGGCGCTGCGCATGTCATCGTCAGCGATGAAGAGGATATCGTCGAGCGTGTTATGACGATAACTGCCGGTCAAGGCGCTCGCGTTGTATTCGATCCTGTAGGCGGGCCGTCCTTTGAACCTCTCACGCAGAGCATGGCGCGGGGCGGAATTTTGCTGGTGTACGGCGCACTTAGCTCTGAGCCGACACCATTCCCACTGTTTACTGTGCTGGGCAAAAGCCTGACTTTGAAGGGTTATCTCTACGCAGAGATTGTGGCCGACCCTGAAGCCCTGGAGAGAGCGAAGGCTTTTATTCTGCAAGGGTTGAAGTCCGGTGCGTTGCGCCCGATCATCGCAAAGACATTCGCGCTTAGCGACATCCAGGATGCCCATCGTTTCCTTGAAGCCAATCAGCAGATCGGCAAGATCGTGGTAACTGTCTGACCAGCAATTATGGGGCTGAGAGCGTAATCCTTCGGCCCCGATTCAAGCCAGCCCTGATGACCGCTATTGGCCGATTCTGTTGAAAAAGTAGCTACTCCCCATGCTGTTGGCAGAATTGCTCTGTCAGCTAGCGCGGCGGTCTCCAGCCGTACATACACCAAACGCCTCTGGTCATCCGCCGCGTCGCAACTCCCTGACACCCCGGCCCAGCTTGCGGCGCAACAGGGTTCGCAGGGTCGCCCCATCCGAATACCCGACCTGTGCGGCGACCTGGTCGACGCTGGCGTTTCCGGTACGCAAGAGATGGACGGCATGCTCCACGCGCAGGTCCTGGAAATACGACAGTGGTGTCTTGCCCAAAACGCTTTGCAGCCGCCGCGCCAAGGTGCGCTCGCTTGTGCCCGCGGCGCTGGCCGCCTCTGCCAGCGAGAACCCCTGCGCGAGCCGACGTCTGGCCCAGCTCTCGAAGCGCTCGACCATCGGGTCGGCATGCGCAAGGTGGTCGGGAATCACGAACTCGGCTTGCGAACTGCGTGCCTCGACCAGCAGATAGCGTGCCACCAGGGCCGCCAGCGCCGGACTGCGCTCCCGGATGATGCGCAAGGCCAAGTCGACGTGGGCCAAAGCGGCACCCGCGGTAGTGAAGCGTGTCGAGTTCACGATCATGCGTGACTCGTCCAGCTTGACGTTCGGATAGCGCTGCCGAAACATCGGCCCCAGCCACCATGACGTCGTCGCACGATGCCCATCAAGCAGGCCACTCTCTGCAAGTAAGAAACTACCGGAGCAGGCGGCACCAAGGTGCGCGCCAGCGGTGGACCACAGCTGTAGCGCGGCGACCGCATCGGGCACGTCGGGGCGTGTGAGCCGAGCCGAGAGCGTGTCAGGCATCTTGTCACCAAACGCGGGCACGAGCACGACGTCTGGTTCCGGCACACCACGCGCAGTGACCACGGGGACCGTCAAGCCCTGCGCCGTTCGGATGCGACGCCGCACGCCCACCAGCGTGAGCTCTATGTGCGCGGGAGCCTGTGGCAGCGAGCCCGACATCGCATTGGCCAAGCCCACTGTGTCAGTGAGCGCCGCAAGCCCTAGATCAAACACGCCATCACAAACAAGGATATGAAGTTTCATGGCAATAATGATATCAAAGTTGTCATTATTGTCTATATAAATGGTTGTCATAAAGACTTAGACTGCAGGCTCATCGATGCTTTCACCTAAACCATTTACCCAAAGGATTACAGTATGACTAAGCTCGCCCTGTTTGTTCGCCTCGAAGCCAAACCCGGCCAGGAGGCTGCGCTTGCCGACTTCCTGGCCAGCGCACTGCCGCTCGCCAACGCCGAATCCGGCACCACTGCCTGGTTTGCATTGAAGTTTGGCCCTTCGACGTTCGGTGTGTTCGATGCCTTTGCCGATGAGGCAGGTCGTCAGGCACATCTGAACGGCCAGATCGCTGCGGCCTTGATGGCCAACGCCGCGTCCTTGCTCAGTTCTCCGCCCAATATCGAGAAGGTCGAACTGCTTGCAGCCAAACTGCCTGCATGACAACCCGGCCTTGACTCAATCAGGTCACGCTGCAGGATGGGGTCACACGGCCCTACGCAGCCCCCCCTCGATTGCCGGGGGGGGGATGTTCGGCGACAATTAGGATGACCGGTTGACGACAATTATCTTGGCCGGTTGGGGAGATTATGTTAAAGCGCACGTAAAGTACTCTCTTTGCTATCTCAGTCCAGAGAATTTTCAGTTGAAGAACAGTGTTTTGTGAAGTGTTTACTGTTGCTGGTACGTATCATTTTATTTTAGGTTTAATAAATAGTCCGTTCGCATAAGTTACAACCTTAAAGCTTAACAATAGACACTAACTTGTTAGAGCGAACAAATTGATCTATATTAAAGGTAAGAATGTAGCTATTTTATTTGTTCGAATAAATTAACGAGGTTTCCCAGTGAAAATACCTGTTGAAAGTGTTGCTGACATTGGTCAGGTTATTCGTATCACTCGGATTTCTCAGGATTTAGACCAGCTAACCGCAGCTCAACTCTCCAGCGCAGGACAATCATTTTTAAGCCATTTGGAGAACGGAAAAGAAACGGCACAAATTGGCAAAGTGTTGCAGGTGTTAGAATCATTGGGAATTAGGGTGGAGCTAACTCTGCCGCCTGATGTTGACACCATGCTGGCTAAATATCAAAACTCGGTAAAACACGGCGGTAATTTACATAATTATAATGCCGCTCCAGATAACCCAACAGAAGAACTATCAAAAACACATCGGAGTGACGTTTTATCAGCAGATGATAAGAAACTTCAGCGTACTGATTTAAAGACCTTCCTTGAACTATGGGAAAAGGTATCGAACAGCAAACGGGTGCGACGGTCATGAGAGAGTTAGTCGTTTACCTTGACCGCACTTTGGTTGGAAAGCTATTCGAAGCCTCGTCGTTGTGGGGCTTTGAGTATGACAGTGCATGGTTAGCTCATGGCTACAACATCATACCAGGGCTTTTATTCAAAGCCGGCAGACAACTAGATGGCGCCACAACCCGGCCAGTGCAATGGTTTTTTGACAATTTATTGCCAGAAGAGCAAGCCAGAACCTTGCTTGAAAAAGAGGCCAAAGTGCAACCTGGTGATGCGTTTTCTTTGCTGACAGCGATTGGCCACGAATCAGCAGGTGCTTTTACACTATTAACACCAGGTGCAAAATTAGATGCCGGACAGGCTATTGAGCTAACACCAGCAGAGCTCAATGAAAGAATCCTAAACCTACCAAAGCTTCCTTTAAATCGAAGCGAACGAAAAAAAATGTCGCTTGCGGGCGCGCAACACAAAATGTTGGTAATTTTCAAAGATGGGCAACTCTATGAACCTTCAGGCCAGTTACCGTCAACTCACATTTTAAAACCTGAACATACTGACACTACGGTATATTACTTTACTACTCGGAATGAATGGTTTGTCATGTCGTTGGCAAGAGCGTGTGGCCTGTCTGTGCCGGAGGTACACCATATTTATCTTCCTGCACCGGCTTATATCGTAAAACGTTTTGATCGGTCTGGTGACTATCCAGATATTTATCGATTACATATCATAGACGGATGCCAGCTTCTGGGGCTGTCATTCAGAGAAAAATACAGTGCAAGCTCAGTCGAAAGCCTTAAAAAACTTGCGGATAGCTGTATTGCGCCAGGTCCAGCCCGGTTAGCTATTTTCAAATGGGCTTTGTTCAACGCCTTTGTCGGTAATGGTGATGCACATCTGAAGAACTTATCGTTTCGTTTAACTGACCGAGGATATCAGTTGATGCCGCATTATGATCTTTTAAGCACCAGTATCTATGCAGAGGTTGGAAAACATCATTTTGAAGAACTCTCCCAGAAAATGGGAGCGGCAGCTCATTTTGGAGAGTTAAGAAAGCAGCATGTCTTGCACTTTGGACAGGCTCTTGGATTGCCAGAGGCACTCTCAGCAAGAATTATTGAGCAAATGAAAAAAACAATCGCGCCAGCTGCAGATAAGTTGGCTGCACAAGTTGCTGCAGAGCCTTCCCATGATGGCAAAGCTGGCGAAATGCAAATGCTGAAGAAAATCCGCCATCTGTGCATTCAGGAAATGCTGAATCAGCTGTGAGCAAAACAACTTATCCTAACTGTGATACATCCCCTTCAAACTCATGCTTGCCGCCTGGAAACGGTGCGGCAGTGTCCATGAGATTAAGTTAAAGAGCATGCGCAAAGTACTCTTTGCCATCTCAGTCCAGAGAATTTGAATTGAAGAACAGTGCTTAGTGAAGTGTCCACTGTTGCGGGTACAGATCAAAGTTGCAGAGCCCCCTGAAGCGAGACAATTTATACTGTTCAAATCTGTAGGTTTGATGTTTAAAAATTTAGGCGACGCCTGAAATACGCCCAAGCGTATATTGACGCAAGTTACGCCATGGCGTATAAGTTGTATTAGGCTTTCTTAGCAAGTGAATACCGAACCATGCATATCACCCGCCCTGAGCAACTCAGTACTTTTGTTAAAGAGTATCGTAAGCGGCATAGCCTAACACAAGCGGATATCGCTAAACAGGTAGGGCTGCGTGTTGCAACCATTTCAGACTTTGAAAATAAACCGGAGTCATGCAAATTGGCCACGTTTTTCAAAATTCTGGCGGCGCTGCAATTACAACTCGCTCTTTCTCCTCGCGCAAACGCCACTTCGACAGACAATAATACATGGCATGAAGGGTGGTGACCGATGAGTACACTAGATGTCTATATGAATGGTCATAAGGTTGGCGAGTACCAACGCGACAACTCTGGGTCAAATAGCTTTATTTATGATAACAGTTGGTTGAACTCTCCCGGCCGACGTAGTTTATCACTGTCCCTTCCCTTGCGCCCTGGTCGCATTTCGGGTGCTGCTGTTTATAATTTTTTTGATAACCTGCTTCCTGACTCGCGTGACATTCGTGAGCGCATGGTGGCAAGATTTAAAGCAAATTCCACAGAGCCATTCGATATCCTGTCGCAAGTGGGGCGAGACTGTGTCGGCGCCATCCAGCTACTGCCAAGCGGAACCGAATCACCTGATATCAAATGTATTGACGCTAGTCCGTTATCAGATGTTGAGATAGCCAAAATATTACAAGGCCATAAGTCCAATAAACCGCTCGGTATGCTTGATGATACGCAGGATTTCCGTATTTCACTGGCAGGCGCGCAAGAGAAGACAGCTTTACTTCATCATAAAGGTCGCTGGTGTTTACCACACAATGCCACGCCTACTACTCATATCCTTAAACTACCCATCGGTGAAATTCGCTCGCATGACCGAGTCATTGATATGACGCATAGTGTCGAGAACGAATATTTGTGTTTGCACATCGCTAAAGCGTTTGGGTTTGCTGTCGCCGATTGTCAGATTATCCAGCCTGAAGGAGTGAAAGCACTGGCAGTGGCACGCTTTGATCGCAAAATGGCACCGGATGACAGCTGGATCATCCGATTGCCGCAGGAAGATTTTTGTCAGCTGACCGCTAACTCACCTGCCAGAAAATATGAAGTTGATGGTGGTCCAGGTATCGCTGCTGTGATGCAACAGCTTTTAGGTGCAGTAAACCCACAACAGGACCGCGAAACGTTTATGCGTACCCAAGTGTTATTTTGGCTATTAGGCGCAACAGATGGGCATGCAAAAAATTTCTCGATTTTTATTGAAGCGCAAGACCAATATCGCCTGACACCACTCTACGATATTCTCTCTGCCTTTCCGGCAATCTCTAAAAAAGGACTACATGAAAAGGACTTAAAACTTGCCATGTCACTGAAAGGCTCAAGTGGTCGCAAAACAGAATGCCGGATGATCGGCGCTCAGCATTTTCTTAATACCGCTAAAGAGGT